>Ga0335074_10000031_pt1 | contig 267026 bp, 253 predicted proteins | sample Lox_Sample_23_FD_206715 | JGI IMG/M metagenome (GOLD analysis project Ga0335074, IMG submission 206715) | Soil microbial communities from Loxahatchee National Wildlife Refuge, Florida, United States - Lox_Sample_2.3 | ecosystem: Environmental > Terrestrial > Soil > Wetlands | place: USA... | reverse complement strand
GGGATCGCGGAGAGCCACGAAAAGACCGTCGCGCAGGTCGCGCTCCGCTGGCTGACTCAGCGCGGCATCGTCGCAATCCCAAAGTCAGTGCGCGCGGACAGGATGGCCGAGAACCTCGACATCTTCGACTTCGACCTCTCCGACGAGGAGATGAGCCAGATCACAACCCTCGATACAAGCGAGAGCCAGTTCTTCGACCACCGCGACCCAGACGCCGTCATCCGAATCAGCTCACGCCCCACGCCATGAAGCCCAAGACGCCAAGCGGATGACCGTTGGTTGGGGTCAACGTCCGAGGTCTTGATCGGGCAGGACCGCAAAAGCCTCCGCTGCGGTCCCTTTGCGGTCCCGCGTGCCGGGAACAGCCGGGAACAGGCGAGAACAGCCGTCGGGAAGCCTCAGCATTTACGCGGGTTTTCCCGCGTGTTCCCGGCTGTGCTCGGAGTACGAACGTATCGGGGAGACAGGTTCAGACGGCTGCGAAAGACCAGTGTTCATCGGGCTTCCACAGAGGCGTGCTACCCAATTGCGACTCGGTTTCAGTCGTCCAGGACAGCTCGAAGTCGCATCACGTCCTCCGCACGGGGCGGCCCGGCGAAGCCCTGCTGCCAGGACACGACGACCCGCTGCTCTGCGCTGAGGCGGTACGTGATGACCGTGCGCGACTTGACGAGACTGCCGAAGTCCTTGCCTCCGGCTCCCCATCGGTTCTCTGGCTCTAGTCCGAGCTGCTCGCACATTCGCGCCCAACCTGCGCCAAACGCGAAGAAGACCGGGAGGGAGACTTCGGCCAGTGGCCCCCAGACGAACTCCTTGAGCACCCCTGCGGGCGGGCGCATCGTTGCCGTCACGTTCTTGGAGTGCCACGGATACATCTCCACGGTCAGCAGGTCGGCTCCTGACACCGACTCGTCGCCGGTCCAACGGCGCGCGAAGTCGAGCAGCCTCCGGCTATACCGATTGACGCCGTGGATGTCCTCCCAGGGCGACCGCCGGTAGGGGTCGCTAGCCGCCCAGGTGCTATAGGCCCCAAGCTCACCTATCTCGTCGGCGAAGATGCCGTGGCGACCTTGGAAGCTGGTGTCGGCCTGCCCAGGGTTGAGGCCGAGCGTGACCATTCTCGGTGCCTCCCATCGGCCAATGTAGGGCTCCGGCATCGCCTCCTTCGTCACGGGGCCGCCGTAGCTGGCGAACCACTCGCCGAAGGGAGCCGGGAGCGGTGGCGACGAAGGTCGCGTGAGCCAGTCGTGAATGTAGTCGTCCCATCGCTCAATGGCGTGGTCCCGAGCGCTCATTTGCCGGCAGCGTATCCGGCACGGAGGCGGTCGGCTGAACTCCGGCAACGCCGAAGGGCGCGCTCAGCGCGGGAGCGCGGTCAGGCGCGCACCACGCGCAGCGGCCCGACGAAGGGCCCGCAGGCCGCGTAAAGTGGGCGTCATGAAGACGCAGACCGCACTCCTTGCAGCAATCCTTCTGCTTTGCGCGCCGGGCATCGCGGAAGCGAGCAACCGCAGCGTCGCGACCCATCGCATGACTGCCAAGCTGTTCGCTGAATACAACGGCGGTCCGTCCCCAAAGGTCAGGTGGGGTCAGGTAACGGAAGGGCAGGAAGTCGAAGGCCCGAACGGTCCGGAATGGCGAAATAAGAAGTACCAGTTGGAAATGGACTTTCCCCAGGGGGACGGCTCGTCAGAGTGGCAGCCCGTAGAACTTCGCGTGTCATGCCGTCACAACGGTTGCACCGGGCGAATCTGGTACGAGCTGAACTACATCCTCGAAGACCACGCGGTGTTTCGGGGTCGCAAGGGCACCTATCACGAAACGGGATGGAAAGAACCATGAAGCAGAAGGCGCTCGAAGCGCTCGTTCGCGCGTCCGGAGCGGACGAAGTTGAATACGAGAAGCTCTGTAATCGGTAGCGCCACCGTTACCGCTACTAGACGCTGCTCGTCAGTCGCCAACAGCTTTCAGATGCCACGAAGGGTTACGGCGGTACGCCGCGAGCACGCGTGCGCGCGCAGCGTCGTCGGACGGGTGTCCGTAGGTGCTCATCACGAGTGCGCCGCCATCGGTGTGACCGAGCTGGACAGCCACGTCAGCGTGGCTCACACCGAGTTCGAGCAAGTGCGTCGCACAGAAGTGGCGAAGCTCATAGAAGGCCATCGTCCCGCGCCCTGCCTCCGCGCGGAGCAGCCGCCAATAGTAGTAGTGCGAGGTCTTGGAGAACCGTCGCCCGCAGGGAGCGGTAAAGACGTAAGGACTGCCCGCCCGGCGCGGCATACCGAGAAGCGCCTCCTTGGCTTGCGGCGGTAGAACTACCTTGCGCCTGAGGCCGTTCTTCGGGAGCGTTACCTCGCCGGTGTTCCCGAGCGACTTGCTGATATGGACCTGGTGGCCAGCCAGGTCAATGTCCGACCACTCAAGGAGGAACATCTCCGCCGGTCGCAGACCGACATAGGCCGCGAATAGAACGCAGGCGCGGAAGGTCGGCCCATAATCGCCAAAGACTTGCAGCGACGCGTCGGCAAGGTCGCGGACCTCTGCCTCGCTCAGTGCAACCAAGTCGCGCCGTCCATGGCGCTGGTCCAGGCGCAGGTCAGCAAAGGGATTGGTGGTCACGCACTCCTCGTTGAGGGCATCGTTGAACAGTGCGCGAACGACGGGAACGCTTGCCCGGTGTCGGAGCGCCCACTCGCGGGCGAGCCGCCGCGATATATCCGACATCTTCATCGTGCCCAGCTCAGCGACGAGCTGTTTGACCATGTATGCGTTGTGCCGGTTGGTCGAGGCTCGTGGGCGCTTGAAGTCGCGCAGCCAGCGCTCGACGAACTGAGCAACAGTCTCGTCTGTCGTCGGGCGCACCCGAACGAGTGCCTCGCGCTCAGCCTGGAGCGCCTCCCTGCGGGTCCGGAAGGTACCGACCCACACTTGGCGTCGCGCGACATACACACGCACGCCGAACCTGTCGCCTCGCTTGATAATCATGCGCTTGCCTCCTTGCCGTGCTCTAGCCACGCTTCGCACTCAGAGAGCCGAAAGCGGCGTTGGTTGCCCTGCATACGGGAGGGCATCCCTTCACGCACCCGCAGCTCTACCCACCGCGTTGAGAACCCGAGCCACTGCGCCAGTTGGCGCTTGCTTAGCTCTGGCTCCCAGTCGGTGCGCCGGGGAAATGGAATGAGAATGCCCATGCCACGACCGTAGGGCGTTCGTATCCTTCAACCGCTCACAACGTAGCACCGGCGTATTATACGCGTTCGCGTATGGGCGCTGGGCACCGCCGTGCGGTGCCGACGCAGGCCGCGCTCGTCGCTATAGGCTCCAGGTGTGTCATCACTTGGCGGCGACCTCCTGCGGGAAACGCGCGAACGGCAGGGCCTCTCCCAGGAAGAGCTGGCGCGTCGCGCAGGCACACATCAGCCACAGATTTCGGCCTGGGAGACCGGCAGGAAGCCGATACAGGTTGAGCAGCTAGCAGCCCTGCTCCGCGCGCTAGATATGGACCTGCGCCTCGCCGCTACCCCTCGCCGCCATCGCTAGCGAGAACTCGGCAGGAATTAGCGTGCGCGTTCCAGTCTGGGGGAAACGACCCCAAAGGAACCATCATGCTAATCGGCTATTTCACATTTCTCAAAGTAAGCGAGCTGCCCGCCAAGGGCAACTATCCCCCGTCGCTACTGGTCTCTCTGTTTGACGATGACAGCGGCGAGGCCGTAACTCTGATGGCGCGGGACGAAGTCCGCGACCAGATAGAGGCACTTGAACCCCTCGCCGAGGTCGCGCTACGCCTCCGCTGGCGCCAAATCAACCTCAACGAACTCGGCGGCTCGGCCAAAGGAAAGGCTTTTCGCCTTCAAGTGGTCGGTGTGGCCGACACCGAGGAGGTGTCCTAAATGACGCCCAAGCGCGGCAAACGTAGATGGCCCTTTCCCGGCCAGCCCACATCACCATACAGCGCCGTACAGCTCGCGGCCCTCCGGGCCTGCATCGCTGACCCGACCGTCGCCCCCGCCGGGTTTAACGATGTTCTACGAGCGCTCTGGAGCAGCTTGCTCGCCAACCGCACGACGCCGACGCCTGACGAGTTCAGCGAGGCTATGGAAGGGCTCTACGGCCTGCTACGCGATGCGGCGATGCCCGACGGCGTAGCCGTAGTCGAAGACGACGAGCGCCAGGCCGTGTTCCGGGCCGCTAAGGGTCGTCTTGACGAGCTGTACGCAAAAGCTCGCGCCTCGGGGTTGGTTGTGGAATGACCCACAGGATTACCCAAACCTGACCAGCATACAACCGCGCCGTACCGGTGCTGTCACCCGCAGGGCGGCTCAGCCGAGGGCAAGGCCCTTGACGGCACCGTGAGGCGTGGTAGGGGCCCGTCGAGGTGAGGCCGCAGCGCGCCGAGCCGGGACGGCGCCGGCGCGCAAGGCCGCGCCGAGGTGAAACGGCTGAAAGCGCCGGGAAAGTTTTCTGCGGTCACACCAACCAGCGCGCCTACGCTGGCTGTGTTCGCTAATTCCGGCGGACATAACGCAATTAAAAGGAGAGTTATGTCACAAGACACGCACCATACCCCGCTAACAGATAGCGGCGGGCCTTCGCCCGAAGAATGTGAGTGGTTCATCGCGGACGCAGTGCTGCGGTACGTCAGCGCCGTGGCGCCCGAGCTGCATCTCACAGACGAGAGTGCGCATAACATCGCCGTGGTGATGGCAACGCAAGTCACCTGGCCTGACCAACTACGTTTCCCGCCTTGGAACACGTTGCCGCCCGACTTCTGCAAGAAGCTCATCGCAGCGGCTGTGGTATTGGCCGGTCGTGAAATGGGTGGGCTAATCACCTGGGAGGTGGCTCGTCTGGTTGCCGAAAGTATGGCTGAGAAGGTGGCGAAGCATGCGCATCAGGCACCGTCGCCGCGCACCGCGCCACTTTGATGGTCAGGCCACTACCAGCACAGTGACAATGCCGCGTGCGCGTGGCATTGTCTAACTGTGCCAAGCGACCTTCTCAGCATTTCCTTGAAAGCGAGCGAAGCGAGCTTAACGAACAAGGTTAAGAAAGCCTCCTCGTTCCAGTGCTCAAACCCCTTTCCGCTGGTCTGCATCGAGCACGGAGAACGGATGACGGTCCCCTGCGGTCGCTGGCGCGTGTGCCCTGGGTGCTGCGTGCGCACTCAATACCTCCTTAAGCAGCGGCTCATCGCCGGGATTGAGAACCCTCCCACCGGCAAGCTGCCAATGTTCTTCACGCTGACCTTTCCGCAAGCAAGAGCGCCCGACGAAGACGAGGCCCACGCCTGCTGGCGCAAGCTCGTCGGTCGGTTGCGGTATCGGAGCTACCTCGGTGCCTACGCGTGGGTGCTCCAAAGACAGCAAGGTGGGACCGGCACCCTGCATTTCCACGGCATCGGCTACCTCCCGTGGTTCAGTGACGGCCTCGCAGAATGGCGCCAGCTCGTCGTCGCCTCTGGGTTCGGCGTGCAAAACAGGCTCGTCGTGGCCGAACGCCACCACGCGGGCTACTGCGCCAAGTACATCTCCACCCGCCTTGCGACGCTCGCCCCGCTTCGCCGCGCCTTCGCCTTCTCGCCTGACTTCCCGCAGAGCCGCTTCGTCCAGGAGCGAGCGACGCTTGCAGCGGAGTTCGGCATCGTGCCCGAGGACGACTGCGCCTGGATGCCAGCCCGCGCTCTCCGGCTCTAGCAACTGCCCCGCTCGTCTGCTACCGAGTGGCGCTCGGTTTGCTACCGCGCTGCGACCCGCTGCCCGGTCCCGAGCGCGTCGGTCGGGCAGTCGCCTTTCGCACTTTTCGCAGCTCGTTAGCCTCAAACGCCCTACAAATGCGCTGTTTCGCGGAGGACGGGCTGCACCGTTCGCACTCCTTCGCATTTGCGCTTTTTAGTCGGGGAGACAGGATTTGAACCTGCGACCGCCCGGCCCCCAGCCGGGGAGACGTGGTGTCGGTCAGTTGATAGAGCCCGTGTTTGCTGGGCTTTTTGCCGCTGAGTGCTTCTGAGTTTCGCTCAGTTTGTTCCCCAGCGGGGGGATCGCACGCGCCATCACAGATCGGCGAAGAAGTCCGGTGATACCTCGACGTCCTCGACCAGCCGGACGTTTACTCCCATCCTCTGTTCCTTCAGCAGATCACATAGCCGCTCGCCGTCGATGAGGTCGACGGGCGGAGCACCGTCACGAGTCGCCTCTTGCTTGGCGTCGGCGGTGAAGGAGCCCGTCGTGATCAACAGCCCCTTGTCGCCGCGACCGCTCATCGCGCCGCGGAAGTCTCTGACGGCACTCGCCCCCACACTGCCCTTGTAGCGCTTGCATTGGAAGAAGACCGGGAAGCTCACGAGCGACAGGCGGTAGACGCCGATCCGATCCCACCGTCACCACTTTTGCCAGTGACCGTGGCTGATACGAAGCCAGCCTCACGGAGCAGCCGCCGAGCCAGGCGTTCGAAGCTGTCGGGCGGCACCTCGAACAGCACCTCCAGCAAGCGCTCCTTCCAATCGCGATGAGCTGGCTCCTCGTCGAATTCGTCCTCCTGCTCGGCTTTGGCCAACCGCTTGGCCTTCCTCATCTCCCTGAGAGCGGCGACGTAGGCAGCATGGCGGCTCACGACATCCTCGGGGGTCATAGAGCGACCCGCCTCAGTCGTGCTCCACACGCCCCGCTCGCTGTTATCCAGCGCTCCCATACCCTTCAGGTAGGAGCGCGCCCACGCCAGGCGATACTCGAGCTTTGTCCGGGGTCCGTCGCCGTGCAGGACGGCCTGCTGCGCCTCGGTGAACCCCTCCAGCTCAATCGCCTTTTCAACGATCTCCTCGATCGTTCCAGAGTCACCGATCTCGCGTACCGCCCGCAGCGTGGGCCATAGCAGTTCGCTGACCGACGGGATGCGCGGTGCGGAATTCACGGCGCCCACCGTATCCCACGAGTCGGACCCAGCGAACTTCGCGGAATGTACGCCGCTCTACCCTTTGGTGGCAGCCTTCTTGGCGGTCGGCTTGCCGGGTCCAGATGTCAGCTTGGCCGGTCTTTTGGCGCTCTTAGACCGGCCGCCGCCTCCCCTCCGCGCAACGATCTTGCCGTCATCGACAAGCTGGACGCGCTTCCCGAGAGGGCGAAGCAGTGCGGTGATCGTGGCGTAAGTCGGATTGCTCGTTCCTGTCTCGATCCGCGAAATCTCGCTCTGAGGCACACCTGAGAGCTTTGCCAAATCCCGCTGGGATAGCTCGCCCTCCCTGCGGCTCTCGATCAGCTGGCTTGCGAGGCTGAACTCCTCGCGGAACTGCTCCAGCTCGCGAACGGCCTGTGGACCCTCATCCCGAGCCTCCTGCTCGATATCGGCGATCAGCTGGCTGAAGTCAGTGGACACGGTGGGTTGAGTGGAGCGAGTGGACGCAGTCGATGGGTTATATCACATCAGGATGGAGCGTCGTTACCGCTTACGTCGCACCACCGGTTTGGCTGCACCTACGCCCCGTGCCCGCGTGGCTTCTTGCGCTTCTTGCCGTGGATCGCGCGCCACAACGCCAAGCGCGAGCGAGCCACCTCGATCTCCCGCTGTTGGCGCCGCGACGACGGGCTCTTGCCCTTGTCGTAGCCGTGCAGCACGAGGATCTTGCAATCGCCGTGCGCATGGCAGAAGACCCGAAGGACGAGCTTCTCTGCGATCTCGTCGTCGGGCTTGACGGTGCGATCGACGCGGAACTCGAACAGTCCTTGCCCCAGCTGGCGACCCCACGACCTCTCCCCTACCACCTGCACGCCGTGATGTTGAAGAACCTCGTTCATGGCCATGCCGAGAGCGCGGCGCTTGGTCGAACTCAGGTCCTCCCTGATCCACCGCAGGCACGGCACATCGCCCGACTCATCGGCATAGAACTCGATCTCGAACGGTGGTGGATCGCCAGGGCTCATCGCGCCGCGCCCTCCGACGGCGAGCCGGCCGACGCGGGACGAAGCTCCGTGAACGCCTCGTTGACCATCTGGACCTCGCGCTCGGATGGCGCGTAGTGGGCGTATATCTGCGTGGTCTTGCTGTCCGCGTGCCCGAGGAACTCCTGGATCGTGCGCAGCGGCTGGCCCGACGCAACCAGACGAGTCGCGAATGTGTGGCGCAGATCGTGGAACTTGATCTCCCGGACGCCAGCGGCGCGGCACGCTGCCTTGAAGCGCTTGGTCACCTTCGAGCGGTCCAGCGGCGAGCCGGTCTGCGGGTGCGCGAACACGAGCTCGCCATCCCCGCGGTACTCGGTGCGTTGGGACCATCGATCCAGCTCGCCCGCAAGTCGACCGGTCATCGGCACCGAGCGTCGTGTCGAGAGGTCCGACTTGCCATCCATGGAGTGCTCACCCCGCACGAACGTGTTGCGGACACGGATGCGCTGAGCAGCCCAATCGACATCACGCCAGCGCAAGCCGAGCAGCTCTGACTGCCGCAGGCCGGCCATCGCAGCGGCCAGCACCACAACGCGCAACACCGGCCCAAGGACGTCCGGCGGAGGTGGCGGCGCAGGGCCGCGACGGCCGCGGCGAGTGGGCGCCGGTGTCCGCACCACGACTTCGTCGGGAATCGCCCGCAGCACCGCCTCGAGTTCGTCAAGGGCCAGGAACTGGAGATCGAGATTCACGTCGCCCCTACGCCGACGACCAGGGCGCGCAGCGCGGCGAACCGGGTTCTCGCGCGCCCAGCCACGATCGATCGCGTGCTCGACGATCGAGTGCAGGAAGCTCAACACGTTGCGGATCGTCTTCGGCGAGAGGCCGTCGGCAAGCATCGCTGTCGCGAGCGCCTCCGCGTGAGCGGTCGTCAGGTCGTCGACCACCAGCCCGCCAACACGGGGCGAGATGTGGACACGCTGCATCGACTCGCATCCCTCCAGCTACGAAGGCCGAGCGCCGCCCAGGCGGAGCGCCTGCCGCAGCGAATCACCAACCTCGTCGACCGTGGGCCTGCGTACCCCACGGGCCAGCTTGGGTGCGCGCTCCTCCGCGCCCTGTAGGCGACGAAACTCCCGCTCAGCCTGCGCGCGAGTCAGGCCATCGCTCTCGCCGGCATTGCGAATCTGCCCGATCTTGCGGTTCAGCTGGCGACCATCGCATGTGCGCCAGCGGCCGTAGTAGGACCCCGACTTCTCATACAGGTGCCCAGTGCCGTAGGTGCGCTTGGTCATGAAGCTCGTTTATACGCAGATCGTCGGCTGGTACGGCCGACCGCCCGCGAGGGCAGGCCCCGCCTCATATTCGTCGCCGCGAAGCGCCATCGACGAGACAGGACCGGCTCGATTCGCGCTCCCGCACAGCGCTTGATCTGCCTTCGAGCTCGTCCATCCAGAGGAATATCGCCTCGCTGCGGTAGCGCACGTACCGGCCGAGGCGGATGTGCGGGATGCGATGCCTTCGCGTCTCTGCGTATACCCATGCAGGCGTGACCCGTAGCAGCGCGGCGACCTCCTCCGCGGTGAGGAGTTCGCCACGCACTGGCGCTTGCTTGTGGCCGGACTTGTGCATCTCGGGGTTATTGACCCCGAACTGCCGGAAGCGGCCATCGAATTTCCCTTGCCGACCAGGAGAGCCACGCTGGCGCTCGTCAAGCCGGCGCGGCAGTCCCGTCAGAATCCGCGTCCTGCCAGAGCCGAGTGTTGCGTCGACCAGCGCGGCGAGCTTGGCGTCGCTGACGCTCACGCGGGTCGAGCGCCAGATCGGCCGGGCTGATGTGATCGTCGATATCGGCCTGATCGTCGGCCCTCCTCACACACCGCGACCTCGCAGAAGTCGAGGTGAACATCCAAACCAAACGAGCGCTGCACGGCATCGCCTCCTCATCGTGATCTCTTGGAGCTGAAAGGCGCGCGGGCAGCGACAACTACGGATACGGGCTCGCAGCCCAACCGGGCGAGTCGCAGGGGCGGCCATCTAGTCATTCACGGGCTCGCAGCCCAAATGCACGGCGGCCTGCCCACAACGCGCTTCCAAAGGCCCCTATCCCGGTCACGCGACCCTACGATCCCGGCCGGACAGCAGCTCAGCCGCATTTTCATGCCCGTAGTCTGGTTGCGCGAGAGAACCGCACGACGCCCATATCGGTCGTCGATTAGGAGCGGAAGGCGTCTCCCTTGCGGGCTCGCTGTTCAGTGACCGTGACGATCAGATCGATCAGGCGATCGGTCGTCTTCCACTTCAGCGCGAGCTTCCGAGGGTCCATGGCGTAGTGGGAGACGATGTCCTTAAGCTGGTCGACGGTCAGCGGGGCCAGGGCCGCACGCAGACCCTCAGGGTCGTCACGGAACACCACCGACGGGTCCAGAGCCGCGGGGGTGCGGCGATTGGACGCGCGCGGGCCGTCGGCGGCCCTGCGGAGGGCTTGGACGACACGACGCGCAAGTGCAGGGTCGCCATCGAGACGCGGCTCAAGCTCGGCAAACAACGCACGCGCGCGCTCGATGTCGCCAGGCTCGGCCATCAGACGGCGACTCCCTCAGCGACCGCCGACATGACTTCTTCAGTCAAGGACACGTAGAGCTCGTAGCGCCCGCCGTACTGGTACTTCTGGCGTAGCGTGCCGATCGGCTGGTACTCCGCCGATGCGGCGATCGCGGCGGCCTCGGGGATGATCGTCTCGAAGACCGGCGGGATTTCCAGGTTGTTGCGCAGATCGCGCACGACCGTGCGGTGAAGCGTGGCCTGGTCGCGGTACTTGGAGACGACAATGCCCAGAGGCTCGATCGGCTCGTTGATCTCGTGCGCGAAGTCCGCGACACGCGAGATGATCTGCGGGATGCCGTAGGTGGAAAGGATGTCGGGGATCGTGGGTATCACATAGCCCTGGCTAATGCGCAGACCGTTCAGAGTGATCAGACCCAGGTTGGGCGGGCAGTCGATGAGCACCCAGTCGTAGTCGTCGAGGCGCTGCTTCAGCGCGGTGTGCAGAATCTCCCCCGGCGAGCGTGAGTGAAACCGCCCGGCGGGCATCGAGGCCAACCGGTCCTGGATGTCGATCAGGTTCAGCGAGGAGGGCAGTAGATCGAGCCTGGCGGTGGCCGCCACCTCTTCGACTGCCGAGACGCCAGGGAGCAGCGCCTCATCGAGATCGAACTCGCGCTCGTCGGGATCCTCCTCCAAGGCATCCTTAAAGAGCTGGGCGAGGGTCTGGTGAGCGGCATTGCGCTCTTCCCAGCGGTCCTCCCCGATCATGACGGTCGTAAGGTTGGTCTGAGGGTCAAGGTCGACGAGCAAGACCTTCTGCTCGAAGTTGACGGCGAGCATCTCGGCGAGTGCGACGGTCGTGGTGGTCTTGCCCACCCCGCCCTTGAGGTTGATGGTGCTGATGCGATTGGACATGGAGACCTTTCTCTTGGAATGAAGCCAGCGGCGAACAGCTGAGACGGAGAACACGGGACCGGCGCGGAGCTCGAGCACGGGCTCGGGGAAGCTAGCGTCGCGCTTTCGCCAGTTAGCGACGGCAGCCGCTGAGACGCGAGCCAGGGTTGCGATCTCGGCGATACCGACAAGGTCCTCGGGGGCCACCTGGCGAGCCTCCCTGTGAGCGTCATTCACGGGCACGCGGCCTATTGTGAGCGATGCTCACAGTCTTGTCAAGAGGTCCGTGCCGATAAGGAGTCGGGAGAACTCGAAGAGCACGCCGTCGAGATTTGTTCCCCGTCAGCCTTCATCGCGATCGGCGATTGACCGGAAAAGTGACTGCTTTGCAGGTTATTCGTAAGTCGGGGAGACAGGATTTGAACCTGCGACCGCCCGGCCCCCAGCCGGGTGCGCTACCAGACTGCGCCACTCCCCGCGGCGCCTTCCATTCTACGGCCCGAGCACCGAAGGCCTCCTGCCCCTTCCCGGCGATCTGCCCCGCGGCTTCTCATCGTGAGGCACGTTTGAGCAAACACCAAGGCAAGCTGGAGCGTGGCTACCCTGCGCGTCCTACGCACAAGCCGCCGAGACCGCGTCCCGGCTTGGCGCGGGCAGCGGTGGCTACAGCATCCGCTGTCCATGCGAACATATGTTCGTGTCGGGCCCTCCGAACCAAGGATCTGCGGGCCGCTGCGGACAATCCAAGCCCGTCAGCGAGTTCGCGTGGCGCCGCAAGGCACGCACCGTCGTGGCTGAGCGTACAGCTGAGCTGATCGAGTACGTCCAGGAGCATGTGTGCGTCGACTACGGCGAGAGCGGCCCTCTGGTTCTCGAGTTCGACCATCTCGAAGACGAGTGCTTCGGCATCGCGCAGGGCCTTCGCGACAGCAACTGGCCGTCGGTTCTCGACGAGATCGCCAAGTGCGACGTCGTTTGTGCAAACTGTCATGGACGCCGAACGGCCCGTCGGGCCAGGTTCGCACGTGCGGTGGTAGCTCAACGGTAGAGCCTCGCCCTTCCAAGGCGATGATGCGGGTTCGATTCCCGTCCGCCGCTCTCACCGTCCGCCGCTCTCCGTCTGCCGCTCTCCTGCTCGCCCCGCCCTTGCCCAGCGTGCAACAGCGTGCAATGCAAGCGCATGCGGACCGTTCACCCCCGGCGTCCTACCGCCGCTCCTCCACCGGCACCTCCCCAGCCTCGTCCGCCAGCCCCGGCGGCGGCCACGGCCCGCACCAGTTGTCGCGCGCCCCGTCCAGCGTAATCGTCGACCCGTTGAACGCGCGCCCCAGCGGCGAGGCGAGCAGCGCGATCAGCCACGCGTGCTCGGCGACCGTGCCCAGCCGCTGCAGCGGCACCGTGCTCGCCGCGCCAGCGCGCACGCTCTCGGGGTACTTGGCGAGCACCTCCGTCTCAAAGTGCCCGGCCGCCACCGCCGTCACCGCCACCCCCGCCGCCAGCCAGCGCCGCGCGAGCTCACGCGTGAGCGCCTCCACCGCCGCCCGCGCCGCCCCCGAGTGCGCCATGCCCGGCATCCCGTGGTGGGGCGAGAGCGTCACGTTGATCACCATCCCCGCCCCCGCCGGCTCCAGCGCCAGCTCGAACGCAGCCTCGGCCATGTTCAGCACGCCGTCCACGTTCAGCCGCCACACCGCCTGCCAGCCCTTGCCAGCAATCAGCTCCGCCGGGCTGAAGTACTGCCCGCCGGCGTTGTTCACCAGCACGTCCAGCCGCCCTCCCCCACGCTCCAGCGCAGCCTCCACCAGCCGGCGCGCCCCCTCGCGCTCGCGCACGTCCCCGGCCACCCATTGCACCGCGCCCGTGGCGCCTGCGCCGATCTCCTCGGCCGCCGCCTCCAGCACCTCCGCCCGGCGCCCGGCGATCGTCACGCGCGCCCCGCAGCGCGCGAGCTCCAGCGCGCTCGCCTTGCCCAGGCCGGTGCCGCCGCCCGTGACCAGCGCGGCCGTGCCCTCCAGCATGCCGGGGGCAAAGACCTGCGAATGCCCCGTGCCGCCGTTCATCGCAGCGATCATATGGGCAGGGGCCGCCGTCCACACGGGCGCGACGCCCCTGGATCGACCACAGCTGTGACGACCCCACCGCGCGCCGTTGTGGCCCACCGCCGCCCGTCCGTCCCCGGACCCGTTTACTGTGTGCGCGTGTCCCACAGGTCGCTGGTCTTCGTCACCGGGCTCACCGTCTGCGACTACCTGCTGTGGAACTGGTCGCTGGCCGGCAACCACGTGGCGCTCGCGTTGGTAGCAGGCTTCACCCTGGTGCCACTGGCGATCGTGTGCGCACTGGCGCTCGCGCTGGCCCTCACGCGTGCGCTCGCCCGCTCGACGCGGCGCCCGGCCAGGCGCCAGCCCAAATCCGCGTCCGTGTCCGCCGCCGCGCCCCCATCCGCGCGTACGCATGACCACCCCGCGCGTGGGCATCCGGCACGCACGCGCCGCTCCTCGCGCAAGCTCGCCGCTTGAGCTGCGGCCGAGCCGGTGAGCGCGCAGCGCAGGCTCCCGCATCTCCCCCGCTCCACACGCACCCGCGTGGTGCTCGCGGCGCTGGTCGTGATCGTCGCTGCGCTCGCGCTGGGCGGCTACCTGTACGCGCGCCACCGCACGGGCAGCATCTACCACCCGCACGCGCGCTTCATCGCCCAGCCCACGCCCACGCTGCCCGCCCGCGGCCCCAGTCGCTTCTCGTGGCCGCTGTACGGCTACGACAAGGCGCACACCCGCTTCTTCCCGGCACCCGAAAGCGTGCACGCGCCGTTTCGGCGCGTGTGGGTGCACGACAGCTACTCGCTGCTGGAGTTCCCCCCCGTGATCTACGGCGAACGCATCTTTCAGCTGTCCGACGATGCGGTGCTGAACGCGCTGGACAAGCGCACGGGGCGCGTGCTGTGGTCGCGGCGGCTGGGCCAGCTGTCTGCGTCGGCACCGGCGGTGACGTTCAACACCGTGTACGTGACCATCCTCTCCAGCGGCCATCGCCACGACCCCGGCCGGGTGATCGCGCTGAACAGCGCCAACGGCGCGGTGCGCTGGTGGCGCGCGCTGCCCGCGCCCAGCGAGTCCTCGCCGCTGATCGACCGCGGGCGCGTGTTCTTCGGCTCGCAGAGCGGGCTGGTGTACGCGCTGAACGACGCCACCGGCGCGGTCCTGTGGACCTACCAGGCTGGCGGCGCGGTCAAGGCGAGCCCCACGCTGTCTGACGGCGTCCTCTACTTCGGCGACTACTCCGGGCACCTGCAGGCGGTCTCCGAGCAGACCGGCCACCGGCTGTGGATCAGCGCCTCCGAAGGCGCGCTGTTCGGCAGTGGCACGTTCTATTCGACCGCGGCGGTGATCTACGGGCGCGTCTTCCTGGGCAACACCGACGGGCGCATCTACGCGTTTGACGCCGCCACCGGCAAGCTCGACTGGGCGGTGCAGACGGGCGACTACGTGTACTCCTCGCCCGCCGTCACCAACGCGCCGGGGCTCGGCCCGACCGTGTACATCGGCTCCTACAACGGCACCTTCTACGCGCTAAGCGCGCGCACCGGCCGCGTGAGCTGGAGCTTTCACGCCCACGGGCGCATCTCCGGCTCGCCGACGATCATCGGGCGCACCGTGTACTTCTCAGACCTCGGCCAGCACCGCACGTACGGCCTGGGGATCTCCACCGGCCGCGTGCTGTTTGAAATGCACACCGGCGCGTTTGACCCGGCGACGAGCGACGGCAGCGACATCTACCTGACGGGCGTCACCAGCCTGTTCGCGCTCGCTCCCCGCTAGCGCAGCATGCGCGCGAGCAGTTGCGGAGCAGGCTGGCGCTCAGTCAACCGGACGCGCCGGGCGTGCACGAGCTGCCAACGCCGAGCGCGCGGGCGAGCGAGAAGCTCGCCTTCACCACCACCGTGCCCGCCGCACGCAGGCTGAGCGCCGTCCAGCCGCCGGCCGCGCGGCTGACGCAGCCCGCGCCGCGGGCGAGCGTCCAGTAGCGGGTGAAGTGCACGCGCACCACGAAACGCCCCGGCGCGCGTGCTTGCAGCGCGAACGAGTCGTGCCCCAGCGCCGTCAGCCGGCCCGGCCCGCTGAGCAGCGGCGTGGGCGCGAGCACGCGAAAGACGCGCCAGTGCCTGCTCTTGAACACTTCGCGCAGGTACGGCAGGCCCGCGCGGATCAGGCGCCCCTCCTGCGCGCTGGAGGGGTCGAGCGGCACGTCGGGCAGCGCCACGTAGGAGACCGCCTGCTCGTGCAGCCAGCGCTCGTAGCCGGCGGCGGTCAAGCCTTCGGCTAGCAGCACGCCGTCGTAGCGCTCCTCCAGCTGCTTCTCCCAGCCGCGCGCCAGCGACACGCGCGGCGCCAGCAGCGCTGCCTCCCAGTGCGAGCGCGTGAGCGGCACCTCCACGCGCACCGGCTGCGCCGGCGGGGCCTGCGCGCGGGCGAAGAAGCGCTCGACCGGCGCGTAGTAAGCCGCGCTCGTCGCTTCGCTGCCCGCCACCGCCAGCGTCTCGCGCACCGGCCCCCACACCACCCACACGGCGATCGCCGCCAGCGCCGCGAGCGCCGCCGGCGTCCAGCGCACGCCCGCGGACGCGCGCGCGCACAGCAGCAGCGGCCCCGCGAGCAGCACGCCGTAGCGCTCCACGTTGCTGCCCACCGGCGTGTGCACCGCCAGGCACGCCACGCACGCGAGCAGGTACACGCCACCGCCGATGCGCAGCTCGCGCGCGCAGGGCGGCAGCGCCACCAGGAACGCGAGCACCACGAGCGCGGTGGCCAAGAACGACAGCAGCGGGAAGGGCTCGTAGCCGCCTTCGGGGAACAGCGCCGCCGTCGCCCCCACCACCAGCGCGCCTGGCCCCGCGAGGATCAGCAGCGCCCACGCGAACCGCGCGCGCGAGGAGCGCCGGGCGAGCGCGAACGACAGCCCGGCGAGCCCCAGCAGTGCGCCGGCCACCGGGCTGGCGGCAGTGGCCAGCGCCGCCAGCACGCCCGCCGCCAGCCAGCGCCCGCGCGCGAACGCGAGCGCGGCGGCCAGCGCCAGCGACACGCCGAACGCAAACGTCAGCCGCCCGCTCCACACGTCGCCCAGCGCGCCCACCGCGAACCACGCCGTCGCCCAGCGCGCCGCCGAAACACCGAAGAGGCGCCGTGCGAGCAGCGCGAACAGCACGCTGGAAGCAGCCACCGACAGCGCTCCCAGCACGCGCATCCCCAGCAGCGACGCGAGTGGCGGGTACAGCAGGCTGTACGCGGGCAGGCTGTGCCCGGCGTACCAGTTGTCGTCCCACACCGAGAAACCCAGCTGGCGGTACAGCGCCACGCGGTACACCTGCGCGGCGAGGTCGGGGGGGCGCGGGTCGAGCGCCAGCCACAGCGCGACCAGCGCCGCCGTCCACACGACCAGCCCCAGCGGCACAAGCCTGCCGCGCGCCCACGCCCGGCCGACTGTGAGCGGGGCCCGGCGTGCTACCCCGCCGGACCCCGACAAAACCGCCGAGCGCTCGGCGGGATCGCACGAGCTTGAACAGTCGAGCGAGCCCGAAGTAGCTGTCGCGCCGGGTGAGCTGGCGCTCGCCATGCCGTCCGGCGTGGCCGTGGCGCTCGTGCTCTCGGTGGTTCTCGCGCCCACGCCAAGATAATGACGGTCATGCTCCCCGCCACGCACGCCAACCGGCTGCGCGCGCCAGTGCACGCACGCCGGCCGCGCCTGCCCGCGCGCGCAACGCTCGCGGCGGCTGCGCTGTGCGCGGCGCTGGCGCTGGCGGGCTGCGGCACCGGACATCCCAAGCCGCTCGCCGCCGGCTCGCTTGCGGAAGCGCAGACCTTCCCGTACTTCCCCATCTACTGGGTGGGACCGAGCTTCGACGGGCATGCGCTGGTGGCGGCGGATGGCCTGAAGGGCTATGACCCGACGATCGGCGACTCGGTGTACTACGGCGACTGCGTGCAGAGCAAGGGCATCTTCGGTGGCGGCAGCTGCCTGCTGCCGCTGCAGGTCACGACGGTGATCTACGCGCTACACCCGAACGCGGCGCTGGGCGCCCAGAAAAACATCCTCGTGCGTGGCGTGCCGGCGACCGTGTACGACGAAGGCCGCTCGATCGAGGTCTACAGCGGTCGCGTGGCGATCGACATCTTCTCCGACAACTATGAAACGGCGCTACGCGCCGCCAACGAGCTGCGCCCGCTGAACGCCCCTGGCTCGGCTTCCGCCAACCTGCCTGCGCCGGTGTACTGCCCTGGCTTGTACGGGCCGGAAGGCGCGCCGGTTGCGCAGGCGATGGACGACCTACCGGGCCACGTGTGCCAGAGCTCGCTCGCCGAGGAACGCTACGCCAAAGAAGTCGAGGGGCCGCACGCGCCGGCGGCCCACCAATGAGTGACGGCCGCAGGGTCGCCTCAGCTGCGCGTGAGCCCCACCACCGGCTTGCCGATCTCGCGGCGCAGGCTGAGGAACGCGGCCGAGCCGATCAACGCGGGCACCCACAGCGAGATCGCGCGGTAGACGATCACCGCGGCCACCACCACCGCGGCGGGGCGCACGTGGAACAGCAGCAGCATGCCGACCAGCCCGCCTTCCACCGCCACGAAGCCGCCCGGCACGGGCACAGAGTTGGCGAGCATGCCCACCAGGTAGGCCATCGCCACGACCCAGAAGGCGGGGGCGTGGTGAAAGGACGCAAGGCACGCGTACAGCACGAGGTTGTCGAACAGCCAATATCCGAGCGCACCCGACAGCCGCCAGTCGTGCGCGCGGATCAGCGCCAGGGCGTCGGCCACGCCGCCGCCGACGGCCGCAAGCGCCACCGCCACGCGCCCTCCCTGCAGGCGCCGAGCGCCGGCCGCCCGGCGCGCCCACGCGGCCAGCGCGAGCGTGCCGACGATCGCGCTCAGCGCCGCCGCCGCGGGCAGCGCCGTCAGCAGCGCGTCGCGTGAGCCGGCGAGCACGCCCAGCCACATGGCCGTGCCGATCAGCAGCGTGGCGCCGACGTTGACCGCGCTGGTGAGCACGAAGACCAGCACCGAGCGCTTGGCGATGCGCTCGACCGACACTCCCTTGGTGCGCAGCACCCACGCCCCCAGCGCGATGCCGGCGAGGCCGCTGACGGACACGACCGAGTTGACCGCCAGCTCCGACAGCGACAGCCGCGAGCTGAGGCTGCGTCCGAGCCTGGCGAACACGAGGTCGAACAGCAGCACGTAGCTGAGGCACGAGAGCACCTCCAGCGCGATCCCCGCGAGCACCCACAGGATGTTCGCGTGCGTGATGCGGTCGGCGGCTTCGTCCAGGCCGGGGACCCCGAACAGCAGCGCGGCCAGGAGCGCGAAGAAGATCGCCAGGCTGATGAGGCTGTTGCGCAGGTGGCGCGACTGCGCCGCCAGCTCGTCCGCGCGGTCACGCCCCTCCTCGTCGCTGTCCTGCGGCGCCGTCTGCTGGCTGGCGATGGTGCTCCCTCCCACTCTTAGCAATCTCTTCGCTGCGCTTTACACACCTGCGCCCAACACCCGTCACGCTAGCCTGGTAGCTGCACTATCTCCGTGCGCCGGCTGCCGGGGAGGCCGCCGGGCGCAGCGGTGACACTGCGGACATGGCCGAGCAAGCACGTATACTGGTCGTTGACGACGAGCCCGCCGTCCAGAACGCGCTTTTCAGAGCGCTGACGCTCGAACACTACGACGTGGCCAAGGCGAGCGACGGCCAGGAGGCGCTGGAGCGCCTGGGGGTGGCGCCGTATGAGGCGATCATCCTCGACATCGCGATGCCCCATGTGGACGGGCTGGAGGTGTGCAGGCGCCTGCGCGAAGGGGGCGACTCGACGCCCGTGTTGATGCTCACGGCGCGCGGCGAGGTGGACGATCGCGTGGCGGGCCTGGACGCGGGCGCGGACGACTACCTGGTCAAGCCGTTCGCGCTGCGCGAGCTGCTCGCGCGCGTGCGCGCGCTGCTGCGCCGCGCGGGCGAGGAGGGCGGCAACGAGCAGCTGCTCGCGTTCGAGGACCTGCGCCTCGATCTCGCCGCGCACGAGGCGTGGCGCGGCGAGCGCCGGCTGTCGCTCACGCGCACCGAGTTCCTGCTGCTCGAGCTGTTCATGCGCCACCCCCGCCAGGTGCTGACGCGCTCGACGATCTTCGAGAGCGTGTGGGGCTATGACTTCGGCTCGAGCTCCAACTCGCTCGGCGTGTACATGGGCTACCTGCGCCGCAAGACGCAGGTCGGCGACGAGTCGCGTCTGCTGCACACGGTGCGCGGCGTCGGCTACGTGCTGCGCACGGGGGCATGAGCTTCCGCCGCCGCATCGCGATCGTGTCGGCCGCCGCTGTGGCGATCGCGGTGGTGCTCGCGTCGATCCTCATCTACGTGCTCACCTCGAGCCAGCTGCACGGGCAGATCGACACGCAACTGCGCACGCGCGGCCTGGAGCGGACGCTGCTGCTGCACAGGCTCGACGCACACGGCCAGGGCGGAGTGGCGAACAGGCGCCGCGAACGGCTGCGCCGGGACGCCGAACGCGAGCTCGGCGAGCTGCCCGCAGCACCGCCATCGCACCACCACGGGATCGCTGGCACGAACGCCACGAGCGCGGGGATCTTCGGCGGGCTGACGCTCGAGCCCGGTCAGGTGCTGGGCTATCAGCAGGTGGTCAACGCGAGCGGCGCGATCGTGGAACGCTCGCGCGCCGCCGGCTCGGTGTCGCTGCCCGTCGAATCCAGGACGCGCGCGCTGGCCGCGAACGGCGGCACACCATTCCTCAGCACCGTGTACGTGGACGGCATCCACATGCGCGTGCTCGCCGAGCCGCTCGGCAAGGGACACGCGGTGCAGTTCGCCCAGCCGCTCACCGAAGTGGACAGCCTGCTCGGCCGCCTGCGGCTGATCCTCGCGCTGGTGCTCGTCGGCGGCATCGCGCTGGCCGCGCTGCTCGGGCGCCTGGTGGCGGGCGCTGCGGTGCTGCCGCTCAAGCGCCTGACGCGGACCGCCGAGCATGTGGCCGTGACACAGGACCTGAGCGGGCGCATCGCGACCTCCACCTTCGGGGACGCTGCCGACGCCGATGAGCTGGGGCGCCTGGCGGTGAGCTTCAACGCGATGCTCGACGCGCTCGAGCGCTCGATGAGCGCGGTCGACGCCTCCGTGCACGCCCAGCGCCAGCTGGTGGCCGACGCCTCGCACGAGCTGCGCACGCCGGTGACGAGCCTGCGCACGAACATCGAGATCCTGCAGCAGCAGGGCCAGTACATGGACGCCGAGGAACACGACCGCCTGCTCGACGACGTGGTCGAGCAGATCGAGCAGCTGACGCTGCTGATGAACGACCTGATCGATCTCGCGCGCGGCGAGGAACCACGCTCGGACACCGAGGACGTGCGCCTGGACGTGCTGGTCGGCGAGGTGATCGACCGCGCCCAGCGACAGTCGCCGGCGACCCCGCTGCACGCCGAGCTCGAGCCGACCGTCCTCGCCGGCGTGCCCGCGCGACTGGAGCGCGCGATCAGCAACCTGGTGGACAACGCCGTCAAGTACAGCCCGCCGGGCGCTCACGTCGAGGTCGTGCTGCGCGGGGGCGAGCTGTCGGTGCGCGACCACGGCCAGGGCATCTCCGCGGAGGATTTGCCGCACGTGTTCGACCGCTTCTTCCGCGGCGCGGAGGCGCGCGGGCGACCGGGCTCGGGGCTGGGCTTGGCGATCGTGCGCCAGGTGGCGACCGAGCACTCGGGCACGGTCACCGCCGGCGCGCCCGCAGGCGGCGGGACGCTGATGCGCCTGTGCCTGCCGGGCGCGGAGGTGCTCCCAGACGGGGAGGCGGCCTCGTCGCTGGCGGGCGACCAAGCCTACGAGCGCTCGCTCGCCTGAAGCGCCGGCGCGGCGGTGGGCCTCGCACGCTCCGCGGCCGGCGGCGTCTGCTTGCGCGCGCCGGCGCGGGCTTGCAGCGCCGCCTGGCGAAAGCGCGCGGGCGAGAGCCCGTAGCGGCGGCGAAAGGCGCGCGCGAAGTGCGGCCCCTGGCTGTAGCCGACGAGCCGCGCGACGTCCACCACGGGGATCGCGCGCTGTTCGATCAGCAGCTGCGCCCCCACCGCCAGCCGCCGCGCCTGCAGATCCTCGCGGAAGGTGGTCTGGGAGAACTGCTCGTAGGCGCGCTGCAGCTGTCGCGGCGAGCAGGCGAGCGCCTGCGCGACCTGCGCGAGCGTGAGATCGCGGCGGTAGTGGCGCACGACGACCACTCGCGCGAGCAGGAACAGCCGGCGTCGGGCGGCGAGCGTTTCCGGGCGCATGCCCTCGACTCCGACCGGGGCCGGCCATGCGGGACGGGCTTGCGCCCGCGCGCAGGCTGCCATCAGCGCGAGCGCGACGGTGCGCCGGCGCACGGCCGGCGGGCGCCATTGTCAGCCGGCGTAGCGGCGCGCGACGCGTTCGGCGGCGGAGGTGTAGGAGCCGCCGAAGAGCACCGCGTGCACGAGCAGCGGCAGCAGCTGGTAGAGCTCGACGCGCTCGCGCCAGCCGTCCGCCAGCGGCACGAGCTCGTCATAGGCGGCGAACAGCGCCGGCGGGGGCGATCCGAACAGCGCCAGCATCGCCAGGTCGATCTCGCGGTGCCCGCCGTAGGCGGACGGGTCGATCAGCCACGGGTGCCCGTGCGCATCGACCATCACGTTGCCCGACCACAGATCGCCGTGCAGCCGCGCGGGCGGCTCGACGGGGCCGGCGAGCTCGCCGAGGCGCTCGCACACCGCCCGCACCGACGCGGCGCCGGCCGCGGACAGCGCCCCCCGCTCGCGCGCAACCCTGGCGAGCGGCAGCAGGCGCCGCTCGGCGTAGAAGCTCGGCCAGTCGGCGGCCGGCTCGTTGGGGAGCTGCAGCGAGCCGAAGCGCGCAGGAGCGCCACCAGCTGCAGGCGGCCCCGCGGCGCCTTCGCCGGGCGGCGGCTGACCGCGCGCGAGGCCGAAGCACGGCGCGCCCGCCTGGTGGACGAGCGCGAGGCCGCGCCCGAGCCGCTCCGCGCCGGCGGCGCCCAGGGCGCCCGCGTCGCCGGCGGGCACCCACTCGAGCGCCAGGTAGCGCTCGTTGACCTCCAGCACGCGTGGGGTGCGCAGCGCCCCACGGGTGCGCAGCGCGGCGGGCTCCCCCTCCGGGGACGCTGCGGCGAGCCAGCGCAGGCCGGCGGCCTCGGCCGCGTACTCGCCGGGGGCGGCGTCCGCGCGGGTCTTCACGAACGCCTCGCGCCCGTCGGCGAGCTGCACGCGGTAGGCCTCGTTGATGTCGCCGCCGCCCACGCGGCGCACGTTCGACGCGCCGGCGGGGAGCGTCACGCAGGCGAGCCGTTCGGCAGGCCCTCGCGCAGCTCTTGCAGGAGGCCCTGGCAGGCCGCGTTGACGAGCTCGAACACTTCGTCGAAGCTGCCGGGCGCGCTGTAGTAGGGGTCGGGCACGTCCAGCTCGCCGTCGCTGGCGGGGTCGAAGTCGCGCAGCAGCCGCACCTTCGCGCGCTCCTGCTCGCCCGGCGCGAGCGTACGCAGGGTGCTGAGGTTTTCCCTGTCCATCGCCAGCAGCAGGTCGAAGTCGGCGAAGTCCTCCGGGCGGACCTGGCGCGCGCGGCCCTCGAGCGTGACGCCGCGTTCCTGTGCGGCCTGCGCGGCGCGCGCGTCGGGGGGGCTGCCCACATGCCACGCGCCGGTGCCCGCCGATTCGAGCTGGATCTCGTCGGCGAGGCCCGCTTCGTGGACGAGCGCGCGCATCACGCCCTCGGCGGTGGGCGAGCGGCAGATGTTGCCCAGGCACACGAACAGCAGCCGCACGGGCGGGGTGAGCTCCGCTGCGGCCATCTACTCCTCCCCCAGCTCGAGCACCGCCAGGAACGCCTCCTGGGGCACCTCCACGCGGCCAACCTGCTTCATCCGTTTCTTGCCTTCCTTCTGCTTCTCCAGCAGCTTTTTCTTGCGCGTGATGTCGCCGCCGTAGCACTTGGCTATGACATCCTTGCGGAACGCCTTGACGGTCTCACGGGCGATCACGTGCGAGCCTATCGCCGCCTGGATCGGCACGTCGTACTGCTGGCGGGGAATCCGCTTGCGCAACTTCTCCGTCAGCGTCCGCCCGACGTCGTAGGCCTTCTCGCGGTGGACGACCATCGACAGCGCGTCCACCGGGTCGCCGGCCAGCAGCACGTCGAGCTTCACCAGGTCCGAGGGCTTCATGCCGGAGAGCTCGTAGTCCAGCGAGGCGTAGCCGCGCGTGCGCGACTTCAGCTGGTCGAAGAAGTCGAGCACGATTTCCGCGAGCGGCAGGTCGTAGGTCATCTGCACGCGCTCGGGGGACAGGTAGTGCATGCCCGCGTGCTCGCCGCGGCGCTCCTGGCAGAGCTCCATGACCGCGCCGACGAACTCTTTGGGCGCGATCACCGACGCGCGGATGAACGGCTCGCGGATCTCCGCGATCGTGCCGGGGTCGGGCATGTCGGAGGGGTTGTGCACGACCAGCTCCTCGCCGTTGGTGAGCGTGACGTCGAACTCCACCGACGGCATCGTGGCGAGCAGCTCCAGGTCGTACTCGCGCTCCAGGCGCTCGCGCACGATGTCCATGTGCAGGAGGCCGAGAAAGCCGCAGCGAAAGCCGAAGCCGAGCGCGTCGGAGGTCTCGGGCTCCCACGACAGCGCGGCGTCGTTGAGCACCAGCTTCTCCAGCGCGTCGCGCAGGTCGGGGTAGTCGTCGGAGTCGATCGGGAACAGGCCGCAGAAGACCATCGGCTTGACCTCCCGGTAGCCGGGCAGCGCCTCGGTGGCCTCAGCGGGGAACGCTCGCCCGCCCACCCGGGCGGGTGGGCGGGCTCCTGATCCTCCGCTGGGTGGGCGGGCTCTCGATCTCGTGGTGAGCGTGTCTCCCACGCGCAGCTGGGTGACGTCCTTGAGGCCGGTGATGAGGTAGCCCACCTCGCCGGCGGCCAGCTGGTCGGTGGGCATCATCTGCGGGCTGAAGAAGCCGATGTCGTCGATGTCCGCCTCGGTGCCCGCGGCCATCGCGCGGATCGGCTCGCCCTTGCGGAACACGCCGTCGACGACGCGGATGTAGGCGATCACGCCGCGGTACTGGTCGAACTCGGAGTCGAAGATCAGCGCCCGCGCGGCGGCGTCGGGGTCGCCGGCGGGGGGCGGCACGCGCGCGATCAGCTCCTCCAGCACCTCCCCCACGCCCGCGCCGGTCTTGCCGCTGATCTTCAGGATCCCCTCGGGCGGCTCGCCGATCAGCTCGCTGACTTCGCCGGCCACGCGTTCGGGCTCGGCACCGGGCAGGTCGATCTTGTTCAGGCAGGGAATCAGCTCGAGGCCGGACTCGACCGCGAGGTAGGTGTTGGCGACGGTCTGCGCCTCCACTCCCTGGGAGGCGTCCACCACCAGCAGCGCGCCCTCGCACGCGGCCAGCGAGCGCGAGACCTCGTAGGTGAAGTCGACGTGGCCGGGCGTGTCGATCAGGTGCAGCTGGTAGGTCTGCCCGTCGCGGGCGGTGTAGAACACGCGCACGGCCTGCGCCTTGATCGTGATGCCGCGCTCGCGCTCGAGGTCCATCGAGTCGAGCAGCTGCGCGCGCATCTCGCGCGCGGCGACCGTGTGCGTGAGCTCGAGGATGCGGTCGGCGAGCGTGGACTTGCCGTGGTCGATGTGGGCGATGATGCAGAAGTTGCGGATGTGCGACTGGTCCATGGCGCCTACAGCGTAGATGGCGCGTGGCGCGGCACAGGGCCCGCCGGCGGTCGAGACCCGCTAGCGTTGTCCATCCGGCGGATCGCCAACTCGACAAGGAGCATTCAGCCGCGGCAACGCGCCCCGCGCAAGCGTGGCGGCCTGTCCAGGTGTCGGGAGTGTCACGCCGCCCAGGCAAGACACAGTCCTGGGACGTATGTAGTAAGCGGCGATCTATGTTCGGGCGCAAGCCGGGTGGGCCAAGGCTCACCCGGCCTCTGCTCGCGCCATGCGTGCCGGGACGCGCCACGCCTGCGCGATGCCCGCGCGATGTCCGCTGGAAGCCGGCCTACGCCCGCCCAAGCCGCGCGCGGATCATGTTGCCGACCTGGTGGGCCTCGGGGATGCGCATCAGCAGGACGGCGCGCACGTACACAAGCAGCCCGGCGACGCCGGCGGCGCCGACGCTGACGATCTCGGCGGGCAGCGAGGCGCCGAGCAGCTCGTCGAGGAGCTTCCACACGACCCACGAGACGCCTGCCAGGAGCGCGGAGGCGACGATGATGCGCGCGGTGACCATCAGCGTCTGGGCGCCTTCCAGGCGGCCGTTGAGGCCGGTGCGCAGACGCTGCAGCTGCAGGGCGGTCATCACCACGTTGGCGGAGATCGTGCCGAGGATCAGCCCCGCGATGCCCAGCGGCTTGTACAGGGCGACGCTGACCACGATGTCCACCACGATGTTCATCGCAGCCAGCCTGGTGGGAATCCACGGGCGCTGGACGGCGAAGAACGTCCGCGTGAGCAGCAGGTTGATGCCGCCGAACGGCAGGCTGAAGGCGAACCAGAACAGCGCGATCGACACGAGGTGGGTCGAGCGGGCGTTGAATTCGCCGCGCTCGAACAGCAGCTTTACGATCGGCGTGGGCAGCGCGATCATGAACGCGGCCGCGGGGATCAACAGCAAGTTGATCTGGCGCATGCCGTTGGCCACTGCGCGACGCATCGCGGAGGCGTCGCGGTGGGAGGCCATGCGGCTGAGCGCCGGGAACAGCACGGTGGCGACGGCCACGCTGAACATGCCCTGCGGCAGCATGTACACGCGGAAGCCGTTTTCGATCGCTCGCGGCGCTTCGCCGGAGACCAAGCCGCCGAAGGCCGAGTTGATCAGCTGGTCGAGGTTGACGATCCCCAGCCCGATCATCACGGGGAGCATGAGCATGAACACCTGCCTGATGCGCGGGTCGTGCCAGTCGATGTGCACTCGCAGGCGAAAGTCGATCCGGCTGAGCGCCCCGAACGCCAGCAGCAGCTGCACCACGGTTGCGGCGAGCACGCCGATGGCGAAGGCGTAGATCTCGTCTTCGCCGTGAAAGTGCGGCGCGAGCACCACGAGCAGCGCGATGATCACGCCGTTCCACACGGCCGGCGAGATGGCGGGGATCGTGAAGTGGTCGTAGGTCTGCAGCACCCCTACGAGCAAGCCGTTGAGGCCGAGCAGCAGGATCACCGGGAACAGCAGCCGGGAGAGGCCCACGGTCAGGGCGGTCTGCGGCACGAGCTTGGGTGCGATGAACAGCGGCATGACGAAGCCGGCCGCGAGGATGAAGAACGCCGTGAGCGCGCCCAGGCCGATGAGCATGATCCAGAACAGCGTCGAGGCCAACCGCACCGCCTCCTTGCGGCGTCCCTTCTGCAGCAGGTCGGTGAACACGGGGACGAACGCCGCCGACAGCGCCGACTGGGCGAACAGCTGCGCCACGAGGTTCGGCACGAGGAAGGCGATCGTGTACGCGGAGGCGAACGGGGTGGTGCCGAAGTAGCTGGCGAACACGATTTCGCGGACCAACCCGACGATCCGCGAGATCCCGGTGGCGATCGAGAAGATCGCGGTGTTGCGCGCCACGCCGCCGCTGCCCGGCGGCGCCGGGGCAACTGGCTCCTCGGCAAAGGCTTCGGCGGAGGCGGACAAGGCCGCTATAGTACGGCGCTCCGCGGGCAGCGCCCGCGCGCGCTGACAACACTTTCGATCATGGCCAACATCCACTCCCAGAAGAAGCGAATCCTGCGTTCGGAGCGCGAGCGCCTGGAGAACCGCCGCTACACGTCCACGGTGAAGACATACTTCCGTCGCCTGGAATCGCTGGTGGGCGCCGGTGACCAAGCGGGCGCCGGTGCGGCCCATCGCGAGCTGGTGAGCACGATCGACAAGGCCGTCAAGCGCGGCGCGCTACACCGCAACACGGGCGCGCGCAAGAAGTCACGCGCGGCGCGCGTACTCGCCGGCAAGTAGACGCCGGCCCACGCAAGGGTCAATCGGAGACCGCGGGCTGCCGCCTGGGGTCTGGCTGGGCCGCGTGCGCTTGGACGGGCAGCTCGACCGCGGGCAGGCCGTCGATGCTGAGCGCGTTCTTCTCGCGCTGATAGTCGAGCAGCGCGCCGGGGCCGCTGACGCGCACCTTCTTGGCGGCGCTCGCGTCGAGGTGCGGGCGCAAGCCCTCGTAGCTCATCAGCGGCACGCCGTAGCCGCACGAGTCGGCCACGCGCGTGACGTGCACGAGCACCACCGCGCGCCGCGACTGCTCCACCTGCGGTTCGTCGAACTGGCACCGCTCGAGCAGCTGCGCGAAGCGGGGCTCGCCGGCGAGGGCGATCTCGCCTTGCCCGTGCAGGCGCACGATCCGCGGCGGTCCCTGGAATGCGCACAGCATCACCACGATGCGCCCGTTCTCGCGGATGTGCGCGATCGTCTCCGCGCCGCTGCCCACGAGGTCAAGGTAGGCGACGGTGTGCGTGTCGAGCACGCGCAGCGTGCCGATCGGCCCCTTGGGCGAGACGTTCACGTGCCCGCCCGCGTCCAGCGGCGCGCTGGCCACGAAGAACAGCTGCTGGCTGGCGATCCACGTGGCGAGCGTGTCGTCGATGCCGTCGAAGACCTTGGCCACACTCCAAATCTTAGGACGCCGCGGCGATCCGCTCGATCGCGTGCAGCGCCAGCGTGTCCTCGTCGAGCCCCGCGAGCGCGCTGCGGCTGGCGCTCAGCGGGGGGCCTCCGCGGCTGTCGAGCTCGAGCTGCGCGAGCGTCACCAGCGCGCGGCGCAGGCGCTCGCTGTCGCTGCGGGCGACGTCCGCGACGAAGCGCTCGGCCGCGCGCGCGGGCATGCGCAGGGTGCGCTTGACCTCCGCGACCGACTCGCCGGCCTGCAGGCGCTGCGCCACCGCGAGCGCGTCGCGCAGGCGGCTGGCCATCAGGTAGGTGAGCCCCGACAGGCGCTCGCCCTGCTGGCGCAGCCTGATGTATGTGCGGATGGCGGCGGGCGCGTCGTGGCCGACGAGCGCGTCCGCCAGCGCGTACGCGCGCCACTCGTTGGAGTGTGCGGCACGCGCCTCGATGTCCTGCGCGCCGATGCGCACGGTCCCCCCGTCGGCGCCCCCCGCTGCTTCCAGCGCCAGCTTCTCCAGCTCGCGCAGCAGCCGCTGCTGGCGCTCGCCCACCTGCGCGACGAGCGCTTTCGCGGCGGCTGCATCGAGCGACAGGCCCAGGCGAGTGGCCTGCTCGCGCGCCCACTTGGCGAGCTCCCACGGCTTGACGGTGCTCTGCGCGACGACCTGCCCGCCGGCGCGCTTGACGAGCTGGTGCAGGCTCGCCGGCGCCTTCGCGCGCGCCTCCTCGCGCGCGAACAGCGCGAGCGTCGTCTCCGGCGGCAGCTGCGCGAGCGCGGGCGCGAGCTGCTTCTCGATCTCCGCCTCGCGCCAGCGCTCCACCCCTTCCACGATGATCACGCGCCGCCCCACCGCGAGCGTCATCGTCGCCAGCGCCGCCGCCACGCCCGCCGGGCTCGCGGCCTCGCCTTCGAGCAGCTCCACGCTCGCGCCGCCACCCTGCTCGCGTTCGGCAAGCGCGCGCAGCCCCGCGCGGCGCTCGGCGATCGCCCCGTGGTCGTCGCCGTGGATCAGGTATGCGGGCTTGAGCTCCGGCACAGGCCGCCTATCGAACGACGAGGTTGACGAGCTTGCCGGGGACGACTATCTCCTTGACGATCTCCTTGCCGTCCACGTGCGCGAGCACGTTGGGGGCCGCGCGGCACAGGTCCTTGAGCTCCTGCACGCTCGCGTCGGCGCTCGCCTGCACGCGGTCGCGCACCTTGCCGTTGACCTGGCACACCAGCTCGTAGGAGTCCTGCTCGAGCAACGCCTCGTCGGCCTGCGGCCACGGCTGCTCCCACACGCGCTCCCCGGTGAGGCGCGCGTAGATGTCCGCGCTCACGTGCGGGGCGAACGGGAACAGCAGCGAGGCGGCGCTCGCGAGCGCGAAGCGCAGCGTCTCGTGCTGCACCGACTCGCGCAGCCGCGAGCAGTCGTTGAGCAGCTCCATCACCGCGGCGATCGCGGTGTTGAAGGCGAAGCGGCGCAGGTCGCCGCTGACCTTGTCGATCGCCCAGTGCGTCTTGCGCGCGAGCGCCAGGTCGTCGCCCGCGAGCCCGTCCGGACCGAGGGTCAGCTCCCCCGCCGGGGAGGCGTCGTCATCCACCTTCGATGACGACGCGAAGGTGGATGCGGCGCCGGGCGAGCCGGCGTGTTCCGCTGTCTCCGCGGCCAGGCGCCACAGCCGCGAGAGGAAGCGGTGCACGCCTTCCACGCCCTCTTCCGACCAGTCGGCGTCCTGGTCGGGCGGACCGACGAACAGGATGTAGCAGCGCGCGGTGTCCGCGCCCACGCGCTCGATGATCGACGCCGGCGAGACGACGTTGCCCTTGGACTTGCTCATCTTCGCGCCGTCCTTCGTCACCATCCCCTGGGTGAACAGCGCCTGGAAGGGCTCCTGGAAGTCGAGGTGCCCGAGGTCCGCGAGCGCCTTGGTGAAGAAGCGCGCGTACATCAGGTGCAAGATCGCGTGCTCCACCCCGCCGATGTACTGGTCGACGGGCATCCACGCGCGCAGCGCCGCCGGGTCCCACGCAGCGTGTTCGTTGCGCGCGTCGCAGTAGCGCAGGAAGTACCACGAGGAGTCCACGAACGTGTCCATCGTGTCGGTCTCCCGGCGCGCGCTGCCACCGCACTCTGGGCACTTGACGTTCACCCACTCCTCCGCGCCGGCCAGCGGCGAGCGGCCCTTCGGCGTGTAGTCCTCGATTTCCGGCAGCTCCACCGGGAGCTCGTCGTCGGGGACGGGCACCATGCCGCAGCGCTCGCAGTGGATGATCGGGATCGGCGCGCCCCAGTAGCGCTGGCGCGAGACCAGCCAGTCGCGCAGGCGGTAGTTGACCGAGGCGTGCCCCTTGCCCTCGCGGTCGAGCCACGCGACGATCGCCGACAGCGCCTCGCGGTTCGGCAGGCCGTCGAAGTCGGGGCGCGAGTTGACCAGTACGCCGTCGCCCGTGTAGGGCAGCTCACCGACGACGTCCGCCGCCGTAGGCGGCTTATTAGAAAAATCATCGATCGCCGGCGTTATCACGCGCCTGATCGGCAGCGCGAACGCGCGTGCGAACGCGTAGTCGCGCTCATCGTGGCCGGGCACCGCCATGATCGCGCCCGTGCCGTACTCCATCAGCACGTAGTCGGCCACGTACATCGGGATCTGCTCGCCGTTCACCGGGTTGGTGACCGTACGCCCGAGCGGCACGCCCGTCTTCGGCTTCTCCGCGTTGCCGCGTTCCTCGTTGGTCTCCGTCAGCGCGTGGTTGACGTACTCGTGCACCTCCCGCTCGTACGGGGTGCCGCGCGCGAGGCGCATCACGTCCGGGTGCTCCGGCGCCATCACGAAGAACGTCGCGCCGAACAGCGTGTCCGGGCGGGTCGTGAACACCGGATAATCGACGTCCAGCTCCTCGCAGCGGAACGTCACCTCCGCGCCCTCGCTGCGCCCGATCCAGTTGCGCTGCATCGTCTTCACGTGCTCGGGCCAGGCGATGTCCTGCAGGTCGTTCAGCAGCCGCTCCGCGTAGTCGGTGATGCGGAAGAACCACTGCTCGAGCTGACGCACTTCCACGAGCGCGCCGCAGCGCTCGCAGCGGCCTTCCGCGTCCACCTGCTCGTTCGCGAGCACCGTCTGGTCGTTCGGGCACCACTTGACCGCCGCCTCCTTGCGGTACGCGAGCCCCGCACGGAACAGCTCCAGGAAGATCCACTGCGTCCAGCGGTAGTAGGAGGGTTCGTCGGTGGCCAGCTCGCGCGACCAGTCGATCGAGATGCCCCACGAGTGAAATTGGCGGCGGAAGGAAGCGATCGATTCCGCGGTGGAGTCGCGCGGGTGCACGCCCGTTTTGATCGCGTGGTTCTCTGCCGGCAGCCCGAACGCGTCGTAGCCCATCGGGTGCAGCACCCGCGCGCCCAGGCGCCGGCGGAAGTGCGCGATCGCGTCGCCCACCGAGTAGCACTTCAGATGCCCGATGTGCGGCTCGCCGCTGGGGTAGGGCAGCATCTCCAGCACGTAGGAGTTATCCGCAAAGCCACCCGCGTGCGGGCTCGCCGGCGTGTGCGGCGGGCGACCCTCGCCGCGCGCTTCCACAGGCTCGTTGGACACCTCCCACGTCCGCTCGTCGGCCCACAGCAGCTGCCAGCGCGGCTCTATCTCGTGCGGGTCGTAACGGTGCTCTGCCATTCGGCCCCGGAGGTTAGCGCCCGCCCTGGGACGGAACGCTACGGCTCACGGCGAGCCGGCGGGCTGCGCCTGGACGCGCGGGCTCATCGAGCGCAGCAACGCGACGATCTCAGCCGGCGCCTTCGCCGGCGAGCCGACGTCGTACGGTGGCTGCGGGTCGTACTCGATGCCCAGCTGGATCGCCTGTGCGGTGGTCTCGCCGGCGATGCGCTCCGCGAGCCTGAGCGCCATGTCGATGCCCGCCGACACCCCCGCGGCGGTGACGAGCTTGCCGTCGAACACCACCCGCTCCGACGTCGGCTCGGCACCAAGCGAGCCTAGTTCCTCCAGCGCCAGCCAGTGGCTGGTCGCGCGCTTGCCGTCGAGCAGCCCGGCGGCCGCGAGGATCAGCGAGCCGGTGCACACCGACGTCGTGAACGTGCTCGTACGGTGCGCCGCGCGCAGCCAGTCGAGCGTCTCCTCGCCCGCGCGCGCGACCACGTCGCCGGGGCCGCCGGGGACGAGCACCACGTCGGGCTGCGGGCGCTCGGCCAGCGAGTGCTCCGCCAGCAGCGTCAGCATGCCGTTGTCGGTGCGCAGCGGGCCGGGCTGGGCGGCCACGAACGTGACGGTCGCGCCGGGGATGCGGCTGAGCACCTCATACGGCCCCACGGCGTCGAGCGCCGTGAATTTGTCGTACAGGACGATCGCAATGTCGGTCATGCTGCTGTCTCCTTGCTTGTTGGCGAGCGAAAGCGGCGGCGATACTCCGACGGTCCGACGTGCAGCGCGCGCAGGAACGCGCGGCGCATGGTCTCCGCGCTGGCAAAGCCGCAGCCGGCGGCAACCGCGGCGATCGGCTCGTCCGTGTCCTCCAGGCGCCTGCGCGCGGCCTCCAGGCGCACACGCTCCACGTGGCGCGCGGGCGTGAGGCCGGTCTCGGCGCGGAAGGCACGGGCGAAGTGGCGCGGGCTCATGTGGGCGCGCGCGGCCATCGCCTCCACGGAGTGATCGCCCGCCACATCCTCGAGGATCGCCCGCTGCACCTCGCGCAGCGGCTCGCGGCTGGCGCGCTGCGCGGCGAGCGCGGCGGAGAACTGCGACTGGTTGCCGGGGCGGCGCAGGAACAGCACGAGGTGGCGGGCGATCGTGAGGGCGACGTCGCGGCCGAGGTCCTGCTCGACGAGCGCCAGCGCGAGGTCCATGCCCGCGGTGACCCCCGCGGAGGTCCAGATGGGCTCGTCGCAGACGAAGATCGGCTCGGGGTCCACGTCCACCTGCGGGTACGCGCGCTGGAGCTCGCGGGCGGACGCCCAGTGGGTGGTCGCGCGACGACCGTCCAGCAGGCCGGCGGCGGCGAGCAGGAACGCGCCGGTGCACACCGAGGCGATGCGGCGGGCGGCGGGCGCCGCGCGTGCGATCCAGCCCACGAGCGCGCGATCGCCGGCCGCGGCGACGTGCCCGGCGCCGCCGACCACGATCAGCGTGTCGATCGCGCGGGGGACCTTGGGCAGCGGCCCGTCGGGGACGACGCCCAGCCCGCTGGAGGTCTGCAGGGACGCACCGTCGCGGCTGAGCACGCGCACGCGATAGCCACGGTCGGCGCGGGCTGTCGCGTCGATCAGCTGCTGCGCGCCGGTGAACACCTCCAGCGGCCCCGTCAGGTCGAGGCTCTGCAGCTGGGGGTAGACGACGATCACGATCAGGCGGGGGTCGCTCGCTGCGCTCATGCGAGCGATGATCGTCGATCGGCCGTTTGTCCGCAAGGACATATTTCCCACGATTTCTGCCATCGAGCGCACTTGCGTGCGGAGCTTGCGGGCACAAGTGGAACGTGCGGCCGGGCCGGCCTCTACGATGGCGAGGTGAGCGAGCGCGAGCACCGGGGGCCGCAGGCGGAGGATCAGCAGTGGGAGGCGTGGGTGCCACGCTTCGTGCAACGCGCCGAAGGCGAGCAGCTGCAGCCGGACGGGCAGCCCGACTGGAGCGCCGGCCAGGCAGACGCGCCGGACACGCTCGATGCGACGCCCGGTCGTGTCGCCAGCATCGTCTCCGCGGCCGAACACGCGGCGCACGATCTGCGTGCGCAGGCGGAGACGCGCGCACAGGAGCGGATCGAAGAGGCCGACCGCGCCGCGGAGATCCGCGTGCGCGCCGCCGAGGAAGAGGCCGAGGAGCTGCTGGAGAGCGCGCGCGCGCAGGCTGACAGCACCCGCGATCAGGCCGACACCGAGGCGGCGCAGCTGCGCGAGGAGGCCACCCATTTGCAAGAGCAGGCGACGCGCACGCTCGAGCAGGCGCGCGAGCAGGCCGAGCGCCTGCTCGCCGACGCACGCAAGGAGTGCGAGCAGGTGTGGGCCACCGCCCACCAGGAGTCAGAGCACGTGCGGGCCACAGCCAGGGAGGAATCCGAACGCCTGCGCGCGGATGCGGAGGCGCACGCCGAGCAGGTGGGCAAGGCGGCCGCAGAGCAGTCCGAGAAAGTGCTCGCGAGCGCGCGGCGCGGCGCCGCGCGGATCGCCCAGGAGACACGCGAACAGACCGACACGCTGCTCGAAGAGCGCCGCCAGGAGCTCGCGCGCGTGCGCGACGACGCCGAGCGCCAAGCAAGCGAGCTGAAGGCGACGGCGCGCAAGGAGGCGCGCGCGATCACCAGCGAGGCGCACCAGGTCTCGCGCGACATCCTCGTGGACGGCACCGAGATCTCCCGCAACCTGCGCGAGCTGTCCAGCTCGCTGCGCAACAACGCCGAACGCCTGCTGCGCGACGTGCGCCTGACGCACGGCGCGATGACCGCACAACTCGACCAGGTGGTCACCGGCGGCGAGCGCGGCACGCGGCGCGCAGGCGACGAGCATTCCACCAACGGCCACCGCGAGCACACGCTCGACGACGGGCTGCACGAGCTCCAGACGCGCACGTCCAGGCGCCGCGGCGACGACGACGCCAACGACGAGCTCGAAGTGCCCGAGTTCATTCCGCGGGGGTAGGTTCGGCGCCCTGGGCGGGGCGCCGCGGCACGAGTGCGGTGCGGCGTGCGACGCCGCCGTTGCGGCTAGACTGGCGAGTTGACCAAGGGGCTATAGCTCAGCTGGGAGAGCGCTTGCATGGCATGCAAGAGGTCGCCGGTTCGAGCCCGGCTAGCTCCACCATAGATGTCTGACTCCAACCCACGACCTCGCTAGGGGTCGTGGGCGAGTCGGCTCCAACGAGAGCCGGCTCATGCTTCTCCTGTAGGGCCGTGCGAACGGCCCTCTGCCTGTCCTCGTCGGCCTTGGCGATGGCTGCGCGTCGGCGCAGCTCGTCTCCCAAGATCACGTCGAAGGGCTTGGCCAGGTTGGCGTGAACCCCGTAGTCCTCAGAGATCAGCAACCGATCGAAGAACGCCAGGTTGAATTGCCTCCGAACCATGTCTGACGCTTCTCGGTAGGCCGTCTCGCAGTCGCCGACCCGCGTCAGGGCACGTTTGAGGTTCAGCTCGGTCCTGCGGAAGTCAGCGGCTATCTCGGCCAGTCGCCCGTCGATGATCGCCAGCTCGGCCGTGATCGCATCCTGCTTGGTCTTGAGCAAGTCGAGCGGCACAGCTTCGGCCAGATGAGCGTCGAGCAGCGCTTGGCGCTCGGCTTCCAGCTTGGCCTTGCGGCGCTCCTGCCTCCGCTGTTCCTGCTCGGCGTTCAGGCGCAGGTTCGACACTTCTTCTTCGAGGAAGGCTCGGACCTCGACCAGCTCGTCCTCTGGCAACTGGATCGTCGCGTAGTAGTCAGCGACAGCCTCCTCAATCAAATCGATCTTGAGCGCCCGCTGACTGCAACTGTGCTTGTCCTTCTGCCGACCAATGCAGACGAAATAGGGATAGATACCGCTCCGTCCCTTGGCGTAGTTGACGATCAGGCGACTGCCACAGGTGCCGCACGCGAGGGTGCCCTTGAGATAGTGGTGGTGCTCGCGCTGCTTCTCACCGGCAAGGTTTCTGGCTGTCAGTAGGTCCTGAACCTTCTGCCACGTCTCAGGGTCCACCAGCGGAGAGTGCTTGCCCGGATAGATCGCACCCCGGTAGCGCACCAGCCCCATGTAGTAAGGATGACGTAGCAACTCGTTCAGTTGGCTGTCGCTGAGAGGCTTGCTCGGCGTTCGGGGTCCTGGCTTCGTCGTTAGACCACGCCGATTCAGCTCGTCAGCAAGGCGAAGGATCGTCCAATCGCCGGTCGCGTATGCCTCAAAGGCCCAGGCCATCAGCAGGCCACGCTCAGGATCAACCTCAACGGTGCGGACCTCGTTGCCGTTGTCTATCCGACGCACGTTCAGGTAGCCGAGCGGAGCCCTTGCCGGCGTGCCTCCGTTCTTGGCCTTCTGAACGCTCCCCTTGATGATCTCCGTAGCCAGGTTGCGACTATAGAACTCAGCGATCGAGGACATGATGCCGTGCAGCAGCAGACCGGATGGGGTTTGGTCGATGTTCTCGGACACCGACACCAGTTCGGCGCCGGCTTGCCGGATCGCCAAGTTGATCGCCACGTCATCAGCGCGGTTACGCGCCAGGCGGTCAACCTTGTGGACGATCACGTAGCTGACGCGGTTCTCTTTCACGAACTCCAGCATCCGTTGTAGTTCCGGCCGGTCAGCCGTCTTGGCTGACTCGCCACGGTCGGCAAACTCCCCGACGACAACGGCATTTAGGCTTTCGGCCTTCCGTCGGCATCCTTCTCGCTGCGCTGGGATTGAGAAGCCCTCGGCTTCGCCGCCTCGCTCGGCTTGTTCTTTGGTCGAGACGCGCAGGTAAATTGCTGCTGTCGCCCCCGTAGTTACTTCATTTTCCATACACGTCTCCTTCCTGCTCATACCGAGCTTTCTTAGCGTTGTTAAGTGTACCACATTTAGTCAATACCTTTCCTCTCATACTGCTACCTCCTTTCATCTATTAATAGTGCTGAGCGCTTGCACCGCTTGTTCAGAAGTTGCCACGGTAAACAACCCTCCTGGAAACTGGCGCTCCCTGGCAATGGCTTCTTTCAAGCGCTCAGCTCGTTCATCATCAGGTACCACCCAGCAGACACGGGGAAAGACCCCATGCTTGGCTTGCTCGCCCCCGGCTTGGTAATACTCCACGTACAGCCGACACTTGCCCAGCACGGTCGAGAGGCTCTCGGTGGCCCGATCGACCTCACAGAACCAGCGCAGCTCATAGCCATCGACCCCGAGCGCCAATGCCAAATCTGGTCTGAGCAGCCTGCGCCCACTGATGCCGCTCCACACCCGCCAGCACTTCGGCTCGCTCTCGTACTCCACTGATTCGATTGCACCGTCCCGTACTGCCAGGCTCACGTCTACGACAACCTGGCTGATGGCGAGGGTGTGGTCGAAGAAGCGCGAGGTTGGTTCGTAGAGTGGTCGCCGACGACCAGAGCGAAGCAGCCGACCAGCCAGTGGCCCAGGCGCTACGACCAGCCCTGCTGATCCGGCTCGGATACCGCCAACTCTCCGCTGCAAGGGACTGAGCAGATCGTCACGGATCAGGCGCAGGAGTACGCGCTGCCGTGTTCGGGTGGCGCTCAGCTCGCTGACGTGGGCGCCCCTCGGGAAATGGATCGCTTGAATCTGTCGGCCGCTCATCAAGCGAAGGTCAGCCACCTGCGCGATGATGGACATGTCCCGCTCGCTGAGCTGATCGCGTAGCCGTTTGATCCCCCTCGCTGAGACGTAGCTGCGCCTGACTTCGCCGCCCCTCATAGCACGGACCCCGGCCCGTGATTCGTGGGCGAAGTAAGAGAAATGAGAAGGGATGGCGCTAGCTTTGACCGCCACCCGACACGACACCCACCCTTGCCTCTGATGGTCGCCGGCACCCCCCAAGCCGTCTGCTGCCTTACCGGCAAACCACCATCAACCCAGCCGCCCCCGCCGACCGGATGAGGGAGAGTCACATTCGACGCTTTGCGCCGAACTTTCGTTGCCAAACTCAGCATAAAAGCCACAGCGCTCCAGCGACTTTCGCCATTGCGACACAACGCGAAACGACAAGCGACGCGACAGCTATTCATCACGACCTCCACCCGCCTTCTTTCGCGGTGACAGGTCGTCGTACTCTCCGCTCGCGTGCCCAACGAACAGCTCACGCAGCTCAGCCTCGACTGCCATGCGATCGACGCCGTAGCTCGCCTGTGATGCAGCCCGAACTGCCTTGGGATCACTCGTCGGCTCCGGTGCCGGCAGCGTCGCCAGGCTGCACCACGGCTGCAGCGAATCGCCAGCCACCAGTTGGGCGTACGCCTCAAACGCTCCCAGGCTCTGAAAGTCCTCCGGCATCAGGACACCACCCGCGCTCGCCAAGACCTTGGCATCCTCACTCGCCAGCCGGAAAGCGATCCGTGACTGTGCGTTGGCGAGCACCGCCGAACGTACACCGACATCGAGTTGGTGCAGGTATTGATGAGCCAGTGCGAAGCTCGCCCCAAGACCACGCGCCTGTGCCAAGGCATCAGTGAAATCCAGTGGCAAGCGCAAGTAGTCCTGAAACTCATCTACCACGACCAGCACCGGATGACGCCGCTCGACTGGCACGACTACACGGCCAAGGATCGCCTGCCAGAGCTGCGAGACGATCAGGCTGCCCAGCAGGGCGCTGGCCTCCGGTCCGAGTCGTCCTCGGCTCAGATCGCACAGCAGAATCTTGCGCTCGGTGAAGACTTGACGCAGCTCAAAGCGTGGCTGGCTTTGACCGATGACGGCTCTTAGTTCGGGGCGCATGAGCAGCGGCCGTAGCTTGTTCAGTGACGGCGCGGTCGCCGCCAGGCGTTCCGGCTCACTCCAGCTCTCGAAAGCTGCCCAGAAGGGCGCCAGCCCTACGGGATCGGCCACCCTCGGCACGATCCGCCGCCGAAAGCCAGGGTTGCTCAATAGCACCGGCAGCGCTGCCAAGGTCATCCCTGGCGTGCGGGCCAGCGTCAGCAGCGCGGCAGCCAATATCTCATGTGTCCGTGGCCCCCAGCTCGATAGATACATGGCGTGCCACACCCCGAGCACTTGATCGGCTACCAGCTCGGGGGATCGACCACCCGCCTTAAGCGGATTCAGCCCGACCGGACGCTCAGCATCAGTTGGGTCGAGCAATACAACATCGCCTTCGCGCCCGTGGGGGATGCGCGCCAACAGGTCAGCAATCAGGTCGCCCTTTGGCTCAATTACCGCGACCGCCTGGCCCGCTTGCATGGCGGTAACAGCCAGGTTGAGCAGCAGCGTGGACTTGCCTACGCCAGTCGGGCCAAGGACATGCACATGCCGCAGGGCATCAGTAGGAGAGAGCGCTAGCGCGCGTTCACGACCTGGGAAGGTCGCCCGTCCCACGACCAGCCCTCTACGGCGGACCGTTTTGGACGGTGCAAGCAAACGACTGCCAATTCGCTCAACTGGCAGCTCGCTTGTCAGTCCTACGGGAAACGACGACACGGCTGCCAACTCGTTGGCGTTGAGCCGCAGCAGCGGTCGCCAACCAGCCCTCGCTTCGGTGATTGTCTCCGGTGGTACTCGCCGAAGGGTGAAACTGACGCCTGGCGTCTCGGCGCTCCTGAGCGCCCCCATAACTTGGTTTAGAAGCTGATGAGCCCTCGGCACCGAGCCGGCATCAACGCCGATCCGTCCTCGGACGCACCAGCCAGGCTCGGCTTGCTTGGTCCTCATCGCGCTACGCAGCTCGGAGTCGATAGGACGCGGCGCAGAAAACGGCGCCAGCATTAGCGCAGCCAGCCATGACTCACGACCAACCGCCACCGTGCTTGGAACCACCGTCGCCGGCAGCTTCCTAGTCAACAGCCATTGCAGGCAGATCGACTCGTCGGCCGTCGCCCCAGCTAGAGCCGTCAGAACCGCCCGACCAACCGACGCCAGATCATCCGTTTTTAGCGATCGGCGCTTCGTGCTCAGACGCAACTCAACCGCATGACCGATCAACAGCGGTGGACGCTTCGGGATTTTCTCGATCGACAAACCGGAAAGTGCCGCCTGAAGCTGATCGACAACGGCCGTGGCTGTAGTCTTGATGATCGCCAGGCAGTGTTCGACCTGCCCGCTTCTACCAACGGCCTCAATAACAACTGGCACGCCAGCCACCGCCGACAGTAGCCGACACAGGTTCACCACTTGTTCAGGTGACACCTCACGCGGCCAACGCAGACGATGCCAGATCAGCTCGGCTCTCACGCTGCGCCCTTTCGGCCATGCTTCGGCTGTAGCTTCTTTGCCTTATATTCGTTTTCGGCTTCCGCTTCTTCTTTCGCCCGCTGATACTCCAGCTCGATCAGGGCACGGGCTAGTCGGCGGGTATCTGTCTTGCGGCGGATACCACGGACACGGATTTTCCTTTCTCCATGATGATAAGTTCTGCTCATACAGCGACCTCCTTTCCGTCCCGTACCGGCCGGAAAGAAGGCATGAGAAGCACCACCCTCGCCGTCAGGCAGGGTCAATCGTCACTTATATTGGTGCGTTCCTAGCTTTCTTTATGAGGGCCGTCTATTGCTTACGGCAATAAGCGGAACTGACTATTTAACGACAATTTGGCCGGTTAGGTCAATACCAAATGACTATTTCACTACACCGACACGAACAGCTCAGTCTCTAGGAAAATACGCTCACCACCCACCCTTCCAATATTGGTAAGCCGACCAATAGGCGTAAGCCACCGCACCCACCACCGCCAAACCGATCAGCACCGGCAACACAGCCACGATCAGCCGGGCCGCTATATGCAGCATCACGGCCACGGCCAGGATCGTGACGGCGAAGCCCAGCAGCCGGTCGGTCCAGCGGGAAGGCGAGGGCATCAGGCGCCCTTACCACTCGGTTTGGCAGGCGGTTTCGCGCCCATGTGCCTGGCCGCCTCAGTGAACATCTGCTGCTCCAGGGCTTCGGCGGCCTGCTGGATGTGCATGGCTGCTTGGAGCCCGTCGCGGTATGGAGCGGCGACGTCCGCCTGTTCCGGGGACGCTGGCGGTTCGCTCAGCCACGCCAGCGCAACCACGATCAGGCACGCCAGGCCGATGACAGCCAAGATGGCCTCTATAATCCCCATCAACGCATCCCTCCCTTCAGGATCAGGGCGCGTATCTCCATCGTGGCCAGGTCGCCGAAGGCCAGGACGACCGCGCGGTAGACATCCTCCCCCATCGGGCTTGTCTTGAACGCGGCATCAGCCGCCCTAGAGATCGAGGCGGCGTGGTGCATAGCTGCCGAGCTGGCAAAGGCGCCAGCGTGGATCGCCGCCGCCGCCCTCATGCCAGGCAACTGAGCTAGGGCAAGCTCGGTTGGGACGGCTGGGCCTGGCTGGACTACCTGCGTGCGGCGGATGATGTTGGGCATGGTGGCTCCTTTCGTTGGATTCGCTGGATCGCTGTCCAATCATCAGCCTGAACGCTCAAATGGCCTCAAACGACGACCGTCCTGTGCAAAGTCCGCAAACTTGGCCTGCCACCTTGCGACAATCTCAGCCTGCAATGGCAGCTCACGATCGCATCAGCCTGAAGCGCCTCGAAACGGACCTCCGGAAACTTCATCGCCGAGGAATGGCTAACCCCAGACTCGATGACCTCGAAGCGCTCTGTACGGCCGCCAGCACGCTGAGTAGACAGCCCACCGATATTGGCCGCGTAACGGACGCGCTCGCGCGAGCAATAGACGCAGCGTGGCGACCCCCGTCACACGAAGGCAACACCGTCCGGCTATGGTTCGGCCTGCCGGTCCTCAACGATCCAAGCGCACAAGATACCCGCACCCTGACGTCCACCGAACGCCACAAGATCGCGTGGAAATATTTCCGCCAGGGTAAGCTGTCAACGTTCCGGACCAGTGCAGCCGACCGGCGCTATGGCCTCCTCAGCAAGACTCTGTGGCGTCTAGCAGACGAGCTACCTTCATCACCGACGGCTATCACTAGCGCGGCCCACGAACACAACGTCCGCCCGCTAGTTCCTGTGGCCTATGCGGATGCCATCTCAAATCTCACTTGCTTGTTCTCCGACGCCATCCGTCTCCATGAAGTTTGCCTCGTCTATCTTCGAGTTCAGGCACTTGACAACGCCTTTCACGAGATAAGCAAGGGAGAGCGTCTCCGCCGGCATCGCCCAGCGCTTCTACGCCCCATGTGGGAAGCCTACCGCGATTTGCTTTTCAGTAGCACGTATTGCTTCGATACTGATATTGAGTCGTCGATTCGGGAAAAGATAGCTAAGTACCTGCCAGCCACCGTCCTCACGAATGCAGAGCAAGCCATCTCTCAAATCAACGCATCTATCGGCAACGACGACTTGGTGGGCCGAGTGATCTACCTACTACACACCCAAGGAGCCGAAGGACACGACATCAGAAGTTATCGTCAGCAGCTACAAGATACTTACGTCGGCTTCTGGTCGTCTCTGAGCATCGAAAGGGACTTCGACGAGCGCGTTACGGGGATAGTGAAGGCTTGCAACTCGCTTCTTGGTCAACTACGAGACTATGTGGAGCCCGTAGATCATGCCGCCACAGCAAAGAAGGCACTCGCTGCCGCCATTAGCTACTACGGAATAGCCCGACAAACGAAGCTCGCAGAATCCATGACGCTCAATGACCTCCTGGAGCTGGCGGGACTGTACGTCGAACACGGAGCAACCTTCTCATTCAATGATGACGATTCCGAGTTCGAGTCGAAGCTGGACCCCGCCAATCTTGACATCCCTTCTTGACCAAAGGTAAACTATCAGTCAAATGAGTAATGAACGCATACAGCCGGAATCGACCGCAGCCACCGAAAACCGAATCGCATTCCTCCTGATGCTGGGGGCTGGCGAAGCGCTAAGCTCCATGCAAGAAGTATGGAGGCGTCCGGTGCGTCACAACATGCGCATCGAACAGGACGCTCTGACGGACACGACACACGTTTTGCAGGATTGTCGTTTGCTAATCGCACAAGAAGGTGGGGCGCAGGTCCGCATGTCCCATGATCCCCATCAGCGCTACGAGGTGGAAGCCGCTATTCGCACAATTCCAGCGCTCGTTCCGTTCACCGCCGAAGAATGCCGAAACCTACGTGAAAACGAAACGCGCGTAGTTGAGCATGATATGTACGTTATTGAATACCCTCGCCAATACCAATACCTAGTAGAAAGGTGGCATAAGTGGCTGTGGTCCCCGAAAGAGCCAGGAAGCCGAGCGCAGTCACCTAACCCTGATGCCGAATTACTTGCCTACAGCTATGAGCGGCTTGCCAACGCCCTAAACGGCATATTTGAGAACGGATAGGTAAAGCATTGCGTGAGCGAGCGCTCATCGCCCCCTCCCACACTCCACCTTCATAGGGTTTTCTCCACTAACTATGAATGGCTGCTTGCCCCAAGGCAGGATCAAATGTTCACCACCACAGTCATAGACTCTAGGCCCTGACATAGCTTCAGTGAGTGCGCCCTCTGCTGCTTCAGGAATCTGAGGATAATCACGCAGGATCATTTGGTCTTCATCTTCTTCCGTAAGATGCGGATGAGTGTTGCTGAGGGTAATAGGCATAACCCACACAGGATCAGACACGACCTGCCCTGGCTGTAGATTCCAGCCAGGTGGTTGTTCTTCTTCCTGTCCGCTGTTCACACAAAGCCAGCTCGCACCATTTTGGTAGGCTACTTTGCCTTCGCTGTCGGCATTGCTCACTTTGAGATCATCCTGGAGCGTCACTTGGTATGACCCACGGACGTAGTGAACGGAAAGTTGTCCCTTCGCAAACACCACTGCGTCAACTTCACCAGCTTCAATACCACAGGCTTCAAGCAAAGACTGTGGTGGATTAGCACTTCTGCCAATCCGCAAAGCACTCAGTTCATACTTCACGCTCACAACAGTATTAGGTGCAGTTGCTGTGGTAGTGGCGATGTAGGACATAGGCAGAGAGACCTCTGCCTGCGTTGTGGTCTTAGCTACTGATGCCGAAGCAGCCTGGCGAGTCGTTGGCTGGTTGCTCAGGTCTGGTGAGGTGCTTGCTCCACAACCAGCCAAGACGATTGCCAGAGCAGCACTGACAATATGACGCACTGAGAATTGCATTGGCCCATCTTCCTCAGCTCACCCAACGCTGCCGGCTCATTTGCCGCCCTTCTTGAGTTCCTGAGCTAGACCTTCACCGTAACCTAGTTCAACCTCTACGACACCGCCCTTGGCCGTAGTGAACAGGAAACTGGTGAATGTCTTACGACCACCGAGGCGAGCCGTCACAGCGCAGTAGAGCGACTGCGGCCCCATCGGACCTTCCAGGCAGCTTGCCTTGGGATACGCTCGTTTGACGGCCGACCGTGACGAGCCAATGGTTATACCTTTGCTGGTCTTCTGCTTCTTGGAAGTGGACAGAATCCCGCCAACCTTGCCGTGTTCGACGCTGATCCTCAGTCCCAGGCTGGTGTAGAACAAGCTGCCTAGTTCGTTCTTGGTCGGTGGCCCCAGCACCGTTTCGACCTGAGCCGCGGAGTCCCCCAGCTTGACGCCGGCAATGCTCTGACCGATGACCACCGACCCTTGGGCGCTACTGATGATCGACAGCACCAATAGGACTGCCAGGGTGCCGCTGAGGATCATCCGTCGTCTTCTGCTGTAGCCCGTCACGTTGGTTCCTGCCTCCTTGTCCCGTGGTTGGAGCTGCATGGGGCAGCCGTCCCATGCAGACAGAGAACGGCAGAGTACCAGGATATGAGCACATGGGACGTAAACAGTTGGGATGCAAACTCTCTGGACAGGAAGACTTGGGACGTATGGGCTTGGCTGAGTCATGCCCAAGCCCATATCCCCAGCCACCAAAACCTTCGGCGAACGAGTCCGTGACCGTCGCCAGAGCCTCGGCCTCAGCCAAGAGGCGATGGCCCACCAAATCGGCATCCACTGGACCTTTCTCGGCCAGGTCGAGCGCGGTCAGCGCAACCTCAACCTGCACAATCTTTTGAGAATTGCGAAGGGCCTCGGCCTCGATCCGGCCGAGCTCGTCAAAGGACTTGCCCCGCCAGAAGACGAGGCCCCCTGAGAACCATGCCAGCTACGGAGCCGGATCGGGCACAGGCAGCTAGGCCAGCCGGTATCGCCCACGTCCTACCCGAACGAAGCGAGGCGACGGGCCGACGACATTTGCAGCCAACGCCGCCTTGACCGAAGCCCACCGCACCGGCTCGCCAAGTAGCGCCTCCACGGCCGCATGGACCTCCTTGGCCTGCATCGGCTCCTGCCGCTCAGCCAGCACTCGGACGATCGCCTCGACAACCCAGCCGGCTCGGCGATGACGCGCGGCAATGCCTGGTCGAGTTGGCCTCGGCCGTTTAGATCGCTTGATTGGCGTCCGCTTCGAGTCCTGCCGAATCCAATACGTGCCCTCAAGCAGCGTTTTCAGGGGTCCGGTGGGGTTGGAGAGTGTCCGAACAAGGTCCATGTAACCGTAGTCAATGCGAACCGCGGGCACGCGGAAGGTCGGTTCGATTTGGTCGCGTGCGTCTACGCGGATTGTGTCGATCATGGTTTGGAGTACGCCCTTGACGCGCGTAGGGGTGCTGTCGTTGAGCGCGGCGCGGAGGTCGCCGCGTAGCGCGTCGAGGTCGGCGGCGGTGGCGCGCTCGGGCTGCTCGTCGTCGTGGCGGGCGGCGAGTTCGCTGGCGCGGTCCTCTAGCGCTTTGGCTTGCTCGCTGAGGGTCGCTATGCGTGGGGCGCAGGTGTCCTCGGGCATGGTGCCGGCCTCGAATGGCTGCTCCTTGCCTCGGGAGCATCCATCTAGATCACATCCTCCGCCGGTTCTCAAGCCTGCTGGCAGCCGCTCCGGGCGAGCTTCGACCCACTCGACCAGAAGCTCTGCCAGCGCCTCTACGAGCTGTCGTTCCTCGTCGCCCGTCATCGGCCGCGTCTTCCCCGGCAACAGCCGTAGCGGCACATCCGCGCCCGTATCCCGGCGCGCGCGGCGGCGTCGCTTACGACTGCCTTGGGTAGCGCTACTGCGGCCTTGAGCGTCCCTGCCGGCGTCCCAACGACGATCACCCGGACGAGGGTAGGATCACATCACATGATGAGCGAGAACGACTCCTGCGGCAGGAAACCGCGCATACCTCGGATCGCTGCCGCCTGGCTCGTGCTCAGCGCAGCAGGCGCACTCGCCGGAGGATGCGGCACGGCTGCGTCGGCGAACGATGCCGCGAACGGACATGTGGGGACTCGCGTGTTCGCAAGCGAAGTAAACCTGCGTGCATCCGATGTCCCAGGCTTCAAGGTAGTTGCGGCGACTCAGGGCGAACAGCAAGCACAGCCCGGCCCCCTGCCCCAACGAGTCGAACAGTGCGATGGTGGGCCTGTCGTCAATGGGGCGAGCCGTGGTGTCGCCTCGCCGCTTTTCCAGATGCAGAAGGTTCCGATACAGACCGTGGTATCCGGGGTGTATTTGATGCGCGATCCGTCTGCCGCATCGGCATACATCACGGCTGCCGATCGTGGCCGGGGGCTGCACTGCCTTCAGCGGGAAGAAATCCGAAAGAGAGCTGGGCTGGGTACGCTTGCTCAGGGAAGGATCGAAGTCTCCGCGCTTCGCCCGCTTCTGGGCGATGCGTCGGTATCGGGAGTGCGGGTGTGGCGCTGTCTTCCAGGCTCGAAGCCTTGCAAGAGCAGAAGCGACCGGAGCTTCACGGATCGGCTCTGGTTCACAGCCGGGCCTTACGTCGTGGCTCTCTTCTACATCGCTGGGCCACGAAACGAAGCGAAGGGGCCGGAGCCTTTGGCACTGCCGATAGAGCGCAGGATCGTCGCTCTGCTGCATGGCCGCGCCCAGGCTCACAAGCCCTAGCAGAACGTTCCTGGCAGAGTCCAGTCACCCCGCTTCGTCAAGCGACATCCGCCCGCCCGGCAGCCGCGCCGAGCGGTTCGACCTGAGGTCGGCTGGCTCCACTTTCTTTCCGGTGCGCGAACCGGTCGGTCCTACGGTTGAGCGGCCGCGTGCGCGACGGTTCGCCGCGCCTCGGCGTATAGCGGCTCCGGTGCGAGATCGACGCCGTTGGGCCAGCTGATCGTTCCAGCCTCCGGGTCGACGGTGACGCGAGCGAAGTAGTCCGGGTCGCCGAGTGGCTCCATGACGCCGTGCCACTCGCGCCCCGCGAAGCTCACCTCGCCTACAGTGCCATCAGCGAACGTCAGCCGCAGGCGATGCGCGCCGATGACCTCGACGAGCGTGACATCTGCGAAGGCTTCCATGGGCGCCATTTTAGGGCAGCGGCTCAATGGCCTCCAGGGCTTCTTCGCGGCGTGCCCGCTCCCAGTTGGCTGACAGCTCCACGCGATGGAGTGCCGCCCACTCAGCGACCAAGCCAAGCGCACGGGGCGCCAGAGCACCGGCGATGAGCATCCCGTCGAAGTCGACCGACGCGGCCTGCCCGCTGTAGCGGACGTGGAAATGCGGACGCGCGTGCGCGCCCTCATTCCAGTACATCCAGACGCCGATGCCGTAGAAGAAGCTGATACGGGGCACGTGAGCACCGTACGGCTGCATGGGGACGAAACGGTCGGGCCGCGGCGTCAGCCGACTCCGACCACGGGGGCGTTCATCAGCGCATGGTTTGCGCACAGAGCAGTTTCGCCCATCGAACAGCATGGTTCTCGAACCGCCGGCACGCGGAAGGCAGTTCGATCTTGTCGCGTGCGTCTACGCGGATTCCGTCGATCATGGCTGTGTAGGACGGTCTTGGCGCGGGCGGCGGTGTTGTGCTCCAGCGCGGCGCGTAGCTCGTGCCGTAGCGCATCGAGGTCGGCCGGGGTTACGCGCTCGGGCTGCTCTGTGTCGTCGTCGGCTGCGGCGGCGAGTTCGGCGGCTCGCCCTTCGAGTGCTTTGGCTTGCTCGCCGAGCGCGGCTATGCGGGGGGCGCAGATGTCCTCGGGCATCGTGGCGTTATCGAACGCGCGGAAATAGCGGTCCATCGCGGCGCGTGTCTCGGTGAGCTTGCGCTGCACAGCCTCGTGCTCTGAGGTCTGCTCGCCGGTGCGCTCGGTCATGCGCGCGTAGGTTTCCTCGATCGCTTCGTTGATGAGGTCGCCGTCGTTGAGTACCTTCCACAGTCGGCCGGTGACGGCTTGCTCCAGCTTCTCGGCGGGCAGCCGGTCGTTTGCGCAGTGCTTGGCGCCGTAGCTCACCCGCGTGAAGCAGGTGCAGTACATGTACCGCCAGTTGCGCCCGTGTGCGGCGGTCCCGATGGAGGCCTGCCCGCAGCGCCCACATCTGACGCGGCCGGTGAGCAGGTAGTCGGAGGCGTTGGTGCGTCGTTGTGAGCGGTCCTCGCCGCGCTCGGTGAGTATCGCCTGCGCACAGTCGAAAAGCTCGGTGGGGATGAGAAGTAGCGCAAGGCGAGACCGGTCGTCTCAGGCAAGCTCGTCCGGGGTCCCAGCCGGTTGTTACGGTCCTGGTCATGCGGCTGTTCTACGTGGATGACTCAGGCAACGAGACGGTCACGACGTTCTCGGCCGTTTCTGTGCCGGCGCAGGCGTGGACGGCCGCGCTGGATTCGTGGCTTGGCTGGCGGCGCCACCTGCACTCGGCTCACGGGATCGACGTGCGGTCTCGACTGCACGCGGCGGACTGGCTGGCGGGTAGGGCCGTCCGTCGAGCGATCCGACGGCGGCAATCAATCGCAGCAAGCCGGTTCGCTGGCAAGAGTTCGTCTCCGCGCTCGATGCCGTCGCGGTGATGCCGGGGGTGGAGGTCATGACGACATTTGTGCTTGGCGGCCATCGCAAGCCGGCATACCGGGCGCTGATGAGTTGGATCGACCAGCGCCTGCGGGAGGCCGATGACTACGGCCTGATCGTCGTTGACGGCGAGAGCGGGAAGTTGCGCACGATGCACGGCGAGCTGGACATCGCCACGCGGCGGATCGTGGAGGACCCGTGGATGCGCGATGCGCGAGAGAGCCAGTGGCCACAGGTCGCGGATTTCGTCGCGCATACCGCGTTCCAGGCGATCGTGCGCACACCGAGCCGCGTCTTCATGTGGGAGTGGTACGAGCAGCGACTCGGAGCAATCATCGTCCGTGACGAGCGGGGTCGCCACGGCGTTCAGGGCCTACGATGACGAAGGACCGCCCGAGAGCGGCCCTTCGCAAGACATAGCAGGACCGGGTTCCCGCCGATGCCGGCGGACCGACCCTGCGCCATGCAGTTTAGCGTGCCACAGGGGCAGAATGGCTACAGGCGCTACTCCGCATCGTCAAGCGACATCAGCCCGTCATGGAGCCGCGCGGAGCGGTTCATGGTGACTTCGGTTGGCTCCACTGAACTTGTCGGCGCGCAAACCACGGGTGCGCCGACGCGGTAGGTGGGCAGGATTTCGACTGCGCGCAGAGCAGAGCAGAACCCGCGGCTGATCTCAAGGGGCAGCCTCGACCGCGTGGCCCTGGAGGGTCTCGGTGCCAGCATGTAGCGGGAGGTCCAAGACGCATGGAACCCCCCCAGGTAGGCGGGTTAGATGTGCGTCGCCCCGTGCATCCTCGTCTCGTTCTGCAGCCGCCTCGATGGCTGGGCGGAAGCTCGCGGCCTCCCTGCCAGTGAGACGCCCGACACACCGGGACCCAATGTGGACGCCGACGGAAGGCATGGCTGAAGTTGACGCGCTGTCTGATGTGAGCCATACCTCCACTCTGCGAGTCTGTACGACCTCGGCCTGGTCCGCTCCTATCGCCTCCCCCAGCCATGCCCCCGCGTCAGGATCGAGCTCGACGGCGACACGCTCGCCACCGAACAAGTGGAGCGGGTAGGACGCCCGCTCGGGACTCTTCATCCATGCAGGATCCAGCCGCTTGCCCGGCCGGGCCGTGGACTCGCCTTCGAGTGTCCGGAGAATCGTATGTCCCTGACGTCCCGTCTCGCGCAGTGCGGCTAGGCCGCGCAGCAAAAGACGCGCCTTACCGAACGGTTCGCGTTCGGTCACGAGCCTGTCGACCGCTTGCTCGAAGCTCACTGGTTCCATGCTGACCTCACGCTTGGTCAGCTCCTCTCCCAACAACTCCCGCAGCTCGTCTCGGGTCTTGCCGGCACTAACCGCGCGAACCGCATCCAGGGCCTCGGTGCGCGCCCTGGATTCAGGCCAATGCTCGGCGAGGAACTGCAGGAAGCCGCCCGACTGCTCGACCTTCGGCAAGCGAGTCTTCCACCAATCGGGTGGCCACTGCGCCGGCGTGGTCGGGACGGGCAGCGTGCCGTCGTGATCAACCCAACGGGTCAGTTGACGTAGGAGTCTGCGGTGGTGCAGCGAGGCACCCTCCGGGTATCCCGACGGATTGCGCTCGCGCAGAACGCGGCGAGCCTCCTCGCAACGTCCGGCGCCCGCGAGCAATGCCGTAATGAGTTGCGTGTTGTAATCCGGGAGGTCAGGCTCATCGCCAGACAGCGCCAGCTGGCGAGGACCGACCAGGGCGGCCGGCGCCTCCGACGCCGCCACGGCACGATCATCCTCCAGCATCTCTATGAGCATGTCAACCGTGGCAACGCGCATCAGCGACGACACGTGCTCGAGCGCAAACCCGACAAGCGACTCAGTCGCCCGGTCGACGTCGTCCAGGCCAGCGACCTTGACAACCAGATGCGGCTCCCTGAGAACCACACCGGACGCCGCAAATCCCACAAGCGCCGTCGTGAGCTTCCGCGCCGGTTCATAGTCGAGGCCGATCACGCCAGCCGCGATGAGCATGGGCGGTCCATCCCCGGCATCATCGAGCCCATGCAAGATCCTCATGGTCGCCGCAAAATCACCCCGAACCGGCAGTCCGAACGTGCCAACACCAGCAGGGCCGAACGGCTCGCGCTCCGACAGCACCCAGCCATCCCTCTCCAAGCGGCGCCCGACGGCGCGCTGCACTCTCGCTACCGGCTCCCCACTGATGCCATCACTCATGGCCGACATATCGTCGCACGCTCGGTACGCCCGAGCAGCGCCGCCGCTATCGCCTGAGCTTGAGACCTCCAGAAGACCCATAAAGCCCGAGTTGCCTCAGCGACTAAGGCCGACAGCGTGCCCCCTCCATCAGCATTTGGTTTGCGCACAAGAGGTTTTGCTAATCAAAATCTTGCCGATTATCGAACCAGTGGCCTTGCCGTCTTGAGGCAGCGTGGTGGCGGCGACGGCCGCGCGGGGTACGGAGTGCTGTTGGGGAGACGGTCGGCGTGCCGCGCCAACTTCTCGCATCGTTTGAGCTGTCCGGTCGGACTCCTACCGTTGCCGCGTGCGGACGCTTGAGGAGATCACCTATGAAGCCGGTCGGTCTGCGTTGGCAGGCCAAGAGTCGCTCGTCGCGGGAATACGGCAGCGTACCGGCACGCTGCTCGCCGCGCACGCGCTTGTGGCATCGTTCCTGGGCGCGACCACGGTGCGGGCCTATGGGCTGCACGCGTGGGGCTGGGTCGCGCTGGCGGCGCTCGTTCTCGGGCTTGTCGCCGCAGCGATCTTGCTTGCCCCTTGGAGATTGAAGTTCGCGATCGACGCACGGGAGCTGTACGACGAGCTCTACGAGCAGGCTGCGCGTGAAGCGTCGGCGGACACCCTCGGCTGGTTGGCGGAAGCGGGCTACGGATACCAGGCCCTGCGCAATAAGAACGCGGCGAAGGTGCGGCGCATGTCGCGGCTGTCGGGCGCACTGGGCGTACTCATGGTCGTGCAGACGCTCGCGTGGCTGGCTGCCCTGGCGGTACACTAAGGCTATGGCGCCCAAACCTCTACCGCCGGACCAGATCAAAACGCCCTCGACATCAATTGGCATCGAGGAGGGCCGAGGCGGATCGTCGCCGCGCCCGACCCCCCGACCTGGTCCAGGCAAATAGCGCGCCAGCCTCGGCATTGCTACGAGCCGAGCGCGCACCAGGCCGGGGCTGCACGTCAGTCGACCCCCACCGCTGGCGCCACAATCAGCGCATGGTTTGCGCACAGAGAAGTTTCGCCCACTTTCTTCGTGGCGCGCAAACCCGTCGTGTGGCGATGCGAACGTGCCAGGGGTCCGAAGTCGCTGGCATCCTCGGAGAATGGACGCTTCTGGACCTCGCTATCGCGACCGCGAGGAGTCGCGCTTCTACCAGGCCCGTGGCCTCTCGCCGGAGCAGACGTGGCAGGCGCTCGGCGACGAACTCGCTCGCGTTCTGGGCGACGCCCAGCATGCGTTCTGGCGAGTCCCGCTGCGTACTGAACCCGAGCGCATCCGCTGGTGGCACGGAGCGATCTTCGCCCGCCGCTTCCCGCATGACGGCGGCCACTTTCGCCGCGATCGGGCCTTCTTCGGCTTGATGATGCCGAACGGTGGGATGCGGCATGTGGAGGGCGTGGCCCGAGAGGCGATCCGCAGCGAGCTCCAAGCAATCTGCTCGTCGTTCAACCGGCGCTCCCACGGCGTGGCAGCGACCGCAGGGAGCAGCACCCTCGACTACACGCGAGCGGCAGCAGCCCTCTACGCGGGCATCCTGCGAGTGCATCCCTTCGTGGACGGCAACCATCGCGTGAGTTTCGTCGCGCTGTCCGCCGCCCTGTGGTCATTCGGCCTGCCGAACGTCAGGTTCATCGGCGCTGACGAGATGATCGCGCACGACGACGCCTTGGTTCCTGCTCTCATCTCCGCATCCGGGGACGTGAAGCCCTTCGCGCAACTCCTTGCGAGGCGCATCGAGCATGCGACCGCCGATCCGACATGAGATACCCTCAAGGCATGGAAAACGGCTCTCATCCTCGGCTGAAGAAGCTCGACCGTGCGCACACGGTCTGTGGTGAGCAGCTCGTAGAGACCACTCCTGCTGTTAACCGCGACGTCGCCGAAAGCGCGATGCTGCTTTCTCAGGGAGCTCGCCGCGCCATCGAGATGATGGGCGAAGCCGACAACGGCAACGCGGAGCGAGCGGCATCCGCTCCAACAGACCCTGAAACGCATCCCGCCTGACGACCAGCCCAACGTATTCGATCCGCAGTGGGATGAGCAGCAGGACCGTCCGCCGCCGTTCTCCTGGCACCGCGCGCGGCTGGGACGCCAGGCCGGCGGCCGTGCGCTGGGAGCGTCGCTGTACGAGCTGCCGCCGGATCATCGAGCTTCCCGCTTCATGTTCACCATGCCAACGAGGAGTTGCTTATCGTCCTTGCCGGTCGACCCGTCCTGCGCGCGCTCGACGGTGAGCGCGAACTGACCGCCCGATGAGGTGGTCGATCTACTCGTGCGCGGCGACCAAGAGTCCGCGGATTACTTCGAGGGCGAGACCTGAGCCAGTCACGCGGAGGGGTAGCCGCTCTCGCCGATCCATCGTCTTATGAACCGGCCTTGGCGGCGTGTGCGAGTTGCAGCGCGAGTCCTCCGCCGTCGCTCGTCACGCGGATGTCGGTAAATCCGGCGTCTGTGAGCATGGCTTCCATCTGTGTGTCGGTATGGACGTTCAGGGCCGGTCCCATCGGGGGATATAGCCACCAGTTGCGCAGCGATGCGGGTGGGAGTGGCCCGGAAAGGCTTGCGATCACGAGCCGCCCGCTGGGTGCCAGGACGCGATGCAGCTCGGCAAGAACGGCGGCCGGGTCGTAGATGAAGAAGAACATGTTGGCTGAGATGGCCGCGGTGAAGCTCTCCGTGGGCCACGGCATGGTCGCGGCGTCTGCGAGCTTGAGTTGCAGTCTGTCCTCGGCGATGGCCTGGCGGTTGCGCGCCAGGCACAGCGCGAGCATGTCGGGGCTGTGATCCAACCCCGCCGCTGAGGTAGCGCCGCCAGCAAGCACGCGCTCCAGCAGCACTCCAGGCCCGCAGCCGATCTCCAGCACCCGCTCGCCCTCCAGCGGGCCGAGCGCGTCGAGGACCGCCCTAAACGACGGCTCATGCGCCTTGGGACCGTCACGGTAAGCAAGGTGGCCGATCACCCCGCCGGGACGGCGGGCGAGCCCATCCACAAGCCGCTGACCGATGCTGCCGGCACTCAACGCCCAACACCTGCTGGTGCGTACATGTACGCAAATATAGCTTATCTCGATCCTACGTGCCGGCGAGCAGCCCATCGAGGATCGCTGCGACGCGCGACCGATAGCTCTTGCGTGCGCGGGCCTTGGGCCAGTAGTCGGCGAGCGCGGCAAGCGTGGGCAGCTCGTCGGGATCGACACTCGACAGGAGCGTCAACTGACGCGGCCGGCGATCGAGCGCCGCTGTCTGGTTCGCGGTCGCTTGACTGATGACCAGTTCACCGACCGTGAAGCGCCATACCGTCAAATATGCCTCTGCCGCTTGCTCGGGCGTCATGCCGGCAGCGACGAACGCCGCCACGATCTCCTCCATGAGCCACAACACCGACGGCGCCATCAGATCGCCCTTCACCAGCACCGGAACCACCCACGGACTGCGATCCAAACCGTCGTTAAGGAGCTCGAACAAGACAAGCAGGCGGCGGCGCGGCTCGCGCGGCAGCTGCGGGCGCGGCAACTCAGCCGCCGCGCGATCGAGCAGCAACACCAGCAACTCATCACGATCACGGACGTGGCGGTAGAGCGCCATCGTGGAGCTGCCAAGCTCCCGCGCGACCCGGCGCATCGTCAACGCATCCACACCCTCACGCCGCACCACCTCCTCAGCCGCCGCGACCACCATCTCCCGCGACAAACGTGCCGGACGCCCGGCACGCCGCGAAGACGCAGAACCCTCAGTCATGGCAGGACACGCAGCAACCAACGATTCAAGTTCCACCCTGGCCTAGGTGAAAGTCCGGCTCGAGCACGTCGTAGCCAATGAACTCAAACAGGCGAACACCGCTCGTAAAGGGCGGCGGTGAGACCAGCAGTCGGTTGGCTCCAACACCGAACGGCGGCGCATCCTCGAACGCAAGCTCACCGAAGCCGGCACGCTCGAACGTCTCACGGATATACGGCGTCAGGTCGGGCGGATGACGATGGCGAGTCCAGATCACCGTCGCCTCGGGCGCGCAAAGCCGCGGAACATGGCCGACGGTGTTGGCGATGTCCTCCGCCGATATGTTGCCGAACACACCGCACAAGAGAACCAGGTTGGCCGGTACGGCGCCCTCATACGCATCGGTCATCGAGGCATCGGCAACGACGACTTCGAACCCTCCAAGCCCCACCTCCTCGGCGGCGCGGTGCGCGAGCAGCGCGTTGTGCTCGTCAAGCTCGACCAAGCGAGCCGTGACATCCCCGCGCCGCGGATGCCCAGCGAGGACACCGATCAGGTCGTGTCCCTGCCCTGCGCATATGCTGATCGCCCTGACCGAGCCGGGGGCGCTCCGATCGAGCGCGGCGCGCACCTGCGCCTGCACGACCGCCAACCGCCGACCCAGATCTGAGTCTGGATCAGCGTAGTCCTCATGCCAAGCTCGCCAGTCCACTGCTGGTCGTGAGACTAGCGGGACCATCCCCATCGGATGGCGTGAGTAAGCGAGGAATCATGCGGCCAGCCCAAGACCGCGGCGGGCCTCACGCACCCGCGCGGCGAGTCGCGCTTGCACTTCGGCGTCCCGTGCTAGCGCCGATAGAGAAATGTCGAGAGCGCGTGCGAGTGCTACGAGCTTGTCCCAGGTCGGGTTGCGCACACCCCGCTCGATCCCCAGGGTTGGCTCCATTTTCGTCGCTGTTCGCAAGCTAAATACCGAAGATGAGCGCGATGGCTTCATCGACGGACTGCAACTCGTCTGCGTCGAGGCGCCCTGCTGAGTGCCCCAGGCGCTCACGATCAACGACAGTCGTCTGCTCGACAGGGATGCAGGTCCGAGTACCGTCGAGTGTGATCGCCGGACGAAAGCTCGCTGGTCGTGCGCTGGTGGATGTTGGCGCAATGAGCACAATGCTCAACGCCAGAAACTCGTCAGCTTGAACGACCACCGCATAGCGCGCGCCTCGCTGCTCTCTGCCTCGTGTCGCACGCGGAGCCGGCAGGCGAAATATCTCGCGGCGAACCACCTCAGTCGATGGGCTCGGGTGCCAGTTCCCCCATCTGTTCGCGGACGATCCGCATCTCCTCTCGATCGACCTCGTCAGATGCGAGCCTTCGCACCTCCGCGACGATCGCGTGACGCGTCTGCGACCGCAGAAGTGCTGTCTACGGTGCTGCGATCCGGCAGTTGGTGCCGGGGGCTTTCGCGAGGCGTTTGTCGAGTGTGATTAGGGTTACGCCGGTCGTCTCTGCGAGTGCAACGTAAGTGGCGTCGTAAATGGAGAGGTTGTGTCGGAGCTCCCAGGCGCGCGCAGCCAAGATGTCGTAAGGCCATAGCTCGATTGCGAGGTCCAGAAGGTCCGCGTGGGCCTGGGCTGCCTGGTCGCGGCTTATCTGGTCGGAGAGCTCGTGCCCGCGGATGATGTTGGCGGTCTCGTAGGTGACGAGCGCCGGTGCCGTGATCTCGCCCGAGCCGACGGTGTGCGTTACCCACTGACCGTCGGGTCCGCTGTCGATTAGCAGCGCGGCAAGAGCGGATGAGTCGCAGACGAAGCTTGAGCTCACCGGCGGTCGGCGTCGCGTGCGGCAAGGATCGACGCCGCGCTCACGGTGGAGCCGGTCACCTCAACACGGGCGCGAGCACGCGCAATCACGTCGCCCACGGGCGGGCGCGCTGCAGAGTCGATCAGCATGGTGCGCAGATACTCCTGGAGAGACTGATGGGCTCTAGCCGCGCGTGCTGCAAGCTCGTCCCGAACGTTGTCCGGCACGTCTCGGACTGTGATCGCCACGGCCATGCAGTCATTATAGCAGCATTGCAGCGACTACAGAGGCTGTCTACGGCGGGGCGCCGGCCATCGAGACCGTCTGAGGAAGGTGGATGTGCCGAAGCTCGGTCAGCGAGAGAAGCTCGCCGCTCGACCACGCGCCTGGGTCGAGCGCCTGACTGTAGACCCAGTTGGCGGCATACGTTGACTTCGGCTGGCTCGGGCAATGTTGTGGGAATTTGGCAGCAGTCGCGCCCGGCTGACGACTAACCACTGGGAGCGTCAACCAGGCGCACGCCGGCGAGCTCGGCTATCAGCTCGGCCAGCGCGTCGGGCTGGTCGAGCATCGAGAACGTCCTGGACTTCTGGAGCACCTCGAACCGTGCGTCGGGCAGGGCGGCGGCGAGTCGTTCGCCGTCCGCGAGCGGGAAGAACGCGTCTTCGGCCGACCACGCGACCAGCGCCGGCCGTGTGAACTGGGGTAGGCGCTCTCCGGCGTTCACGGTGCTCTGACGACTCAGCGAGGCGGTGAACCGTCGAAGGTCCGCGCGTATCCGCTCGTCGCCCAGTGCCGGTTTGAGCCATTCGGCGGCCAGCCCGTCGATGTCCGTGTGCGCGAGCGCCCCGTAGGCGCGCTGGCGCCCGAACCGTGTCCGCAGCGGCTGCAGCGCCGCGGTGAACGCCGGTCCGGCCTTCGCGGCGGCGATGAACGGCTTGAGAATCGGCGGTGGGAAGTGCTCGAACGCATCGCAGCTCGTCAGCACGAGCGCCCCCAGCCGCCCGGCGTTGGTGGTGGCGAGGATCTGGGCGAGCGCGCCGCCCGTGTCGTTGCCGACCAGCACAACATCCTGGAGCTCCAGCGAGTCGAGAAACTCGCCCACGGTCGCCGCCACCCCCTCCATCGTCAGCTCCGCGTCCTTGCGCATCGGCTCGGCGTGTGCGCCCAGCGGCCACGTCGGCGCGAAGCACGACAGGCCCTGCGCCGAAAGCCGCTCGCTCAACGGCCGCCACAGGGATGCGCCCATCGCGTAGCCGTGGATGAACACCACCGGGCGCCCGTCGGATGGCCCGGACTTCTCATAATGGATCGCTCCGCTACTGAGGGGGACACTGGGCATGAGAACCTCCATACTCGTTTGCGTGCAGGCTGCACGTAAGATACCAACAAGCTGCCGGTAAATGCGTCGCACCCAGACAGAACGATCTGCCGCCACCCGGCAGGCGCTGCTGGCGGCGGCGCGGCGGCTGTGGGGCGAGCGCGGCTATAGCGCCGTCTCCACCCCCGAGATCGCCCACGCCGCGGGCGTGACCCGCGGCGCCATGTACCACCAGTACGCGGACAAGACCAAGCTGTTCCTCGCCGTCCTGGAAGCCGTCGAGACGGACGTCATCGAGCGACTGGCCGCCGCTGTGGCCGCCGCGCAACCACGGAGCCCCGCCGCGGCCCTGCACATCGCCGCCGACGCTTGGCTACAGATCGCTAGCGAGCCCGAGGTCCGCCAGCTGGTGCTGCTCGACGCACCCAGCATCCTCGGCTGGGCCGGCTTCCGCGAGCTCTCGCAACGCTACGGGCTGGGGATGACCGAGCAGCTGTTGAGCGCCACGATCGGCTCCGGCGAGCTGGAGCCACAGCCCACCCGCCCCCTCGCCACGATCCTCATGGGCGCGCTGGACGAGGCCGCCATGACGATCGCCAACGCCCACGACGCCAAGCAGGAGACCGCCGAAGTGCGCGCCGTGATCCACAACCTGATCGACGGGCTGCTCGCGCCCGCCAACCGTCGCTAGCGAGCGACCGGCAGGCGCTCGGCAGGCGCTCAGCAGTCAACCTGCAGCGGCGGCAGGCGCTCAGCGCTGACGCCGTCCTGCACGCACGCCAGGTACGCGATGCCGCGGTGGATGCCGTCGATCACGTGCACCTCACCGCCGAACACGCCGATCCGCATGACCACCTCGTCCCGCCAGCGCTCGCTCTCCATGTCGCGCTTGAAGCGATCCACGCGCAGGTCGTCATCCAGGTCCTCGGTCGCGTCGAGCTCCACGCTGCGCTCGCGATAGATGTCCAGCAGCTGGCCGACCGTCTTGTGGCCGTCGCCGGAGCGACCCATGAAACTACCGAACAGGGTCGGAGTCTCGGCCAGCTCCTGCGGGGACAGGTCTCTCAGCGCCATCGCGGAGATCGTCCGCCCCGCAAGACCCAGCCTACATGGACAACTGTCCAAAGATCCCCACCGACGGCTGTACGGACGCTCCAGGCCGCAGCCCGGTGGGTCCGCGCGGGCGAACGGCGTCATCCACGCCCTACGCGTGCCCGGCGAACACCGGCGCCCCGAGCCCCTGGCTCTTGGAGGCGTACATCGCCGCGTCCGCGCGTTCGATCAGCGCGGCGGCCGTGATCTGCTCGCCCTTGCAGCACGCCACGCCGATGCTCGCGCGCAGCGCCACCGGGCCGGCCGACAGCTCGACGGTGTCGTGCAGCGCCTCGCCCACGCGCTGCGCCAACTCGAGCCCGCTCTCGCACGCCGGCAGGTTGCGCACCAGCACGAGGAACTCGTCGCCGCCGAGGCGTCCCACGTCGTCTTCGCTGCGGCTGGTCGCTTTCAGCCGCTCGGCCGCGCACGCCAAGAGCTCGTCGCCGGCGGCGTGCCCGAGCGTGTCGTTGACCGACTTGAAGTCGTCCAGGTCCACGTACAGGATGCACGTGGCGTGGTGGGCGTCGTAGTCGGTGCGCTCCAGCTCGCGTTCGAGCGCAGTGAGGATCGACGAGCGGTTATGGCAGTGCGTGAGCGCGTCGAACGTCGCGCGCCGCTCCAGCTCCTGGCGCGCGCGGGCGCTGTCGGTGACGTCCAGCACGCTGGCGATCGCCCCGCTCACCTCGCCGTCGGCGCGCAGCAGCACGCGCAGCGTCATCAGCAGGCGTCGGCGGGCGCCCGCGGGATGCAGCACGTCCACCTCCACGTCGCGGTCAACGCCCTGCTCGAGCACCTCCACCAGCGCCGAGTGAAAGGCGCTGAGGCTGTCGGTGGTGAGCGTGTCGAGCAGCGACCCCAGCGATGCTGCATCTTCAAAGCCCTCCCCCACCTGCTCACCCGGCGCTCGCTCACCGGCCGCGTCCTGCGCGGCGGCGGAAGCGCTCAGGGTGTCCTCGCCGCGCAGCAGCTCGAGCAGGCGCGAGTTGCGGAACACGACCCTGCGCTGCACGTCGAGCTGCAGCAGACCGTCGGGCATCGCCTCGATCAGCCGGCGCAGCAGCTCGCTCTGCGCCTCCAGCGCGGCCTGTGCGGCCATCTCCGCGGACACGTCGATGTTCTCCACCAGCACGTGCCGGCGCTCGGGATCGTCGAGGAAGTTGTGCAAGGTGGTGTCCACCCACAGGAAGCTGCCGTCCTTGCGCATGCGCCGCAGGCGCGTCTGCTGGACACGTTTGGTGGACAGCATCGTCATCCACCCTTCCACCGCGCGCGCCCGGTCGTCCGCGTGCACGTGATCGAGCACCTGCTTGCCCAGCAGCTCGTGCTCGTCGAAGCCGAACATGTGCGTGAACGCCTCGTCGTATTCCAGCATCAACCCGTTCGCGCTCTCGGCGATCGTCGAGAAGCGCGGCGCCGCCGAGGCGCCGGCGTCGGCGTCCTGCGACGTCTCACCCGCGCCCTCCGGGTTTACCGTGAGCACCGCCAGCAGCACGCCGTGCAGGCGGCGCAGATCGAAGAAGTACAGCGTCATGCCAACGGACGGGTCGCTGAGCATCCGCACCCGACCGCTGCTCGAGCCCTCCTGCAGGCAGCGCAGCCACAGCTCGACGACCGTCATGCGGTCGACGCCCAACACCGAGTCGATGACCGCGCGGCCCTCGAGCGCCTCCTGACCGCGCAGCGCCAGCGTCGCCGGCAGCGGCGCGATCAGGCCGTCGTCTGACAGCGCGCACACGAGCGCACTGGGGTGCTCGCGCAGCAGGGCGTCCGCCGCCAGCGCCTTCAGCTCGACGTCGAATTCTCCACTTGGCAGCGAAAAGGTCGTGGGGTTCTTGCGCGTATCCATTGGCCACGGCGAGTTGCTCGCCGTGGGATGCATCGGCGTAGCCGCCCACCTGCGGCTCCGCAGTTTCCCGTACAGGCTGCAATGCCCGTGCGCGCGGAGCTCGCGCTGCTCGCCAGGGGCTCGCACGCGCGGGCACGTGAGCTGCCACGCGCGGGGCACGCGCGCGCTACTGTGCAAAGGGATGGGAGTGGGCGGAACACATCTGCTTTCTCGGAAGCCCTGGGACGGCCCCCCACGTAGGCCGTGAGCGGCGCGGGCGCCATCTCGGTGCTGGCCAGCTACCGCGGCGGCAGCACGTACGCGCCGCCATATGAAACCTTTGTGATCGTCGCGCTGATCGTGGTCATGGCGGCAGCGGCGGTCGCGATCGCGCTCTACATCCGCCGTCGCCAGCGCCGCGCAAAGCCGGTCGCCGACCAGTGGCAGGCGCTGGCGGTGATGGGCGAGCTGTGCCCGCACGGCTGGCAGGCGCAGATCACGCTGTACGGGTGGGGGGCGCCGGTGCCGGCGGACGCGCCGAGCTCGCGCGTGCCGCTGGTGGAGCTCGAGTGGCGGCTGTTCGAGGAGGACTCCGGTCGGGTGGCGGTCGCGCGGCGGGCGTGGGCGCCGACGATCGCGGAGGCGCTGCAGATGATGGTCGACGATCGTCGCACCGACCTCACGCTCGAGCAGATCGAGCGCGAAGCCGCCGAACACGGCGATCTGTGGTGGAACGACTGACGCCGGCATAGCCGTGGGTAGAGCTGCGGCGAATTACGGGCAGCCGGTTCGGTTGCGCCTCTCAAGTTTTGGCGTGCGCCGCGCCGATAGAGGCCGAGGAAGTTCCCTCGAACCCGGAGCACGTAATGCAAACAGGCACGCAGCAGGCAGTCAGGCCGTCGGCACCGGAGGTGCTTGCGAGCTGGGAGGAGTACCGGCGCAGCGGCGATCCACGCGTGCGCGACCGGCTGATCTTCATGCTCATGCCGATGGTCCGCTACATCGTGCACCGCAAGATTCGCTCCGTGCCCTCGCACTGTGACGTCGAGGACTTCATGTCGTGCGGCATCGAAGCGCTGATCACCGCGATCGAGCGCTACGACCCGCACAAGGGCGCCACGATCGAACAGTACGCGTGGACCCGCGTGCAGGGAGCGGTGCTCGACGAGCTGCGCCGCAGCGACTGGGCGCCACGCTCGCTCAGGCGCGACGAGCGTGCGATCAACACCGCGCGCGAGCGCTTCGCCGACGCACACGAACGCCAGCCCAGCCACCAGGAGCTCGCGCAGAGCGTCGACATGAGCCCACGTGAGCTGACCAGCCGCCTCGATCAGGTCGCGCTCGCGGACGTCTCCTCGCTGAACCAGACTGTACGCTGCGACGAAGGCAACACGATCGAGCAGATCGACACGATCGAGAGCGAGGACTTGGACAGCGACCCCGCCGTCTGTGCCGAGCGCCGCGAAGCGAAGGAGCACTTCCGCAAGGCGTTCGCACGGCTGAGCAAGCAGGAGCGCGAAGTGGCGGTGCTGCTGTACGTGGAGAACCTCACCCTCCGCGACATCGGCGCGCGCCTCGGCGTCTCCGAGAGCCGCGTCTCGCAGATCCACACCAAGCTGCGGGGCCGCCTGTACGAACAGCTCTCCGGCGAGCTGTCGCTGTTCAGCGAGATCGGCTGAGCGTCTGCCGGCGCCGGGGGGCGCTGCGCGATCGCGGCACCACCCGTCGCTCCGCCCGGAACGGCGCATCTTAGGCGATCATGTAGGGCGTGGCCCTGCTTGCCGTCAAGCTGCTGCTCGCCCCCAGCTTCGTCGTCGGCGCCTCGCTGAGCGCCCGGCGCTTCGGGGTGCGCGTCGGCGGGCTGATCGGTGGGCTGCCGGTGGTCGCCGGCCCGATCCTGCTCGCGTACGCGCTCCAGCACGGCCGCGCGTTCGCCGCCGGCGCCGCCGCCGGCACGCTGCTCGGCCTGGTGTCGCTGATCGCGTTCGTGGTCGTCTACGCGCGCACCGCCGGGCGGCTGTTCTGGGGTGCGAGCATGCTCTGCGGCTGGCTCGCGTTCGCCGCCGCCACCGTGCTGTTCAGCGCGCTCGCGCTGCCGCTCGGCGCGGCGCTGGGACTGGCCGCGCTCGCGCTCGCGCTGGGGCTGGCCGCGCTGCCGCGCCCCGCGGGCTCAGCGCGCACGCACGGCGACCCGCCCGCGTGGGACCTGCCGCTGCGCGCCGCGTGCGCGGCGACGCTGGTGCTGGGCCTGACCGCCATCGCCGGCTGGCTCGGCCCGCAGCTCAGCGGCCTGCTCGCGCCGTTCCCGATCATCGCCACCGTGCTCGCCACCTTCACGCACGCCCAGCGGGGGACCGACGAGCTGCGCCGGCTGCTGCGCGGGCTGGTCAGCGGCTTCGGCGCGTTCGCGCTGTTCTGCTTCGCGCTCGCGCTCGCGCTGCGGCGCACCGACACGGCGGCGGCGTTCGCGCTCGCCACCACGCTCGCGCTGCTCACGCAGGGGCTGATGCTGGCGCTCACGCGCGAAGCGCCCGCGGCGGCGACGGGCCCGGCACGCGTCGACACCGTATAGCTGCGCGCGCCCTGCTATGGACGCGCCCTGCCACGGACGCGCCCTGCTACGGAGCTGCTGAGGCCTGCTGCTGAGCGACGCCCTCGCCGGCAAGCCCGTGGCGCACGCGGTCGCGCACGTCGGCGTAGCGCACGACCTCGTACAGGATCAGGCACACGAGCGCGCCGGCGAGCATGCCGAGCGTGGCGAGCGCCGGCAGCGCGGCGCCCGCGGGCACGAGCGCGAGCAGCACGAACGCGCACACCAGACGCCGCACGCTCACCGCGCGCATGTTGCGCAGGCGAAACGCCACGTGCGCGAGCAGGTACATGGCCGCGCCGCCCATCAGCGCGACCGCTGGCACGAGCTTCAAGGGGTCGTCCACGTGCACCAGCGTGCGCTTGATGCCAACCGCCACCAGCGCGATGCCGGCGACCATCGGCAGGTGCAGGTAGGAGTAGGAGTCGCGCGCGATCTCGTTGCGCTCGCGTCCCTCGTGCGCGCGCTCGAGGCGCCTGGTGGCGATGATCGCGCTGACGTCGAAGTACGTCCACCACAGGGCGGCGGCAATCGCGATCCCCAGCACCGCAGCCGCCACCACCCCCGCCCCGATCTGCGGCCGCGCGCCGATCCCGATCGCCGCCACCGACTCGCCCAACGCGATGATCACGATCGCGCCGTGTCGCTCGGCGAAGTGGCCGGGCACGAGCTTCCAGCCCTCGGCGCCCGTCACGTACGGGCCGCCGAAGTCGAGCACCAGCGCGACGCCCCACAGCACGAGCTGCGCGGTCCCGCCGATCAGCGAGGCCACCAGCAGCAGGCCGACGCCGATCGCCGTGCTGACGGCCAGGCCGAGCACCGAGCGGCGCAGGCCGGCGTCGTCGCGGCTGGCGATCAGGAACAGCGCGATGTGCGCGCCGCGCACGACCGCGTACGCGCACGCGAACAGCACCGCCTCCGAGCCGAACGCGCCGGGCACGCACAGCGCGGCCACCAGGAACGCGGCCATGGCGGCGAACATCGCCAGGCGCACCGCCCCCTCCTCCGGGTCCACCACGCTGGTCAGCCAGGCATACCCGCACCACGACCACCACAGCACGCCCAACGCGAGCATGCCCTTGAGCACGCCCAGCCACGTGGGGTCGCGGTAGATCAGCGTCGTGCACTGCGTGAGCGCGAGCACGAACACGAGGTCGAAGAACAGCTCCAGCGGGGTCACGCGCTCGCCTTCGCGCAGCACCGCGCGCACGCGCGGTGTGTGGCGGTGACCCCCGGTGCTCACGAGCCCATGTTCGCACCAAGCGGGCCTGGCGCCGGGCTGGGTCGGTCCCGCGGCCCGGCGCCTCTCAGTAGCCGCTCAGGCGCTGCTCAATGCAGCGACATGTTCGGCTCGCCCGCTGAGTTGAGACCTTTGGCGGAGATGGTACACGTCCCGCCCTTGGGCGTGCCACCGTTGTAGGCCTGCGTGAGGCAGTTGCGCAGCGCCAGCTGCGCCCAGTAGTTGGGGTGCAGGTCTTCCTGGATCTCATACGGCCCGAACAGCGTGGTGATCGTGCGGATCTGGTTGATCCACTCGGTCTTGTTGACGGCTTCCGCTTCTTTCCACGAGGACAGGCCCTCTTCTTCGAGCAGGCCCACGCCCTTTTCACACAGGCGGTGACCGTTGAACGCGGAGGACAGCTGCAGCAGCTTGACGTTCGCCAGCCCGCTCGCTTCCGCCGCGCCGAACACCGCGCCGTCGATCGTCGGCAGCATCGTGGAGTTGGCGTAGTTGGCGTCTTTGTTCCACAGGCCGCAGCCGCCCACTTCCTGGCGCGTGTAGCCGCTTTGCGAGTAACGGAATTCGGAGCCGTTGGGGATCGGCGACGGGTAGTCCTGGACGAGGATCGTGTACTGCGAGGACGTGTAGCCGGCGTCGCTCATCGCGGTGGCGACGTCCTTGATCGCCGTCTCGATTTCGCCCTTCACCTTGGACACGTTGCTGGAGCTGAAGTTCTTCGTCACCGAGCTTTCTTCGCTGCAGTAGTCGGGCCACCATTCCGGCGAGAGCAGCCAGTCCTCCACGCACGTCTGCACGATCGACGCGAAGTTGAAGTTGTTGCCGCCGATCGACAGGGCCACGAGCTTGACGTTGTGGTTGGCAGCGAAGCGCTCGAGCATCAGCGCCTGGCCTTCGTGCCCGCCGGAGTCATAGAAGTCGATGCCCGGCTTGAACTCGCCTTCTTCGTTGGTGAAGCTGGAGGTCTTCGCGCCCGAGCACGCGAGGTTCTCGCCTTCCACGCCGCCGCCGATGTACACCTCCGCCGACTTGGAGTCGTGACAGCCTTCGATCACTTCTCCGGTGTCGGTCGCGTTGTTGTCGTAGGCGGTCGGGCCCAGCGCGTCGATCTTGGAGCTGCTGCCGTTGGTGTTGCCCGCCCAGCGGCCAGCCTCGCCGGAGATGTAGGAGTCACCCAGGCTGACCGTGTACGGGGTGCCGCTGCCGGGGCCTTCCGCGTGCGCCACCGGCGCGAGCGCGATCAGACCAAGGCAATAGATAAGCGCCGCGGAGGCGAGCGGTACGACTGGGGGTATGGCGTACGCAACCCATCGACGGGCGATCGAGCGATGCATGGACAGGTCCCCTCTCTCCACACGCCGCCCTCCGCGGCGCTATCGAAGCGACCCTAGCGCCTTGCTGGCCAGCCAGTCAACCCACTTTCAACGAATTCGGATGGCTCGTCTCCGACTTGCCCGCGGAGACGCCCGGCACGGCGCCCGCCACAGCGCCGGGCTCGGCCTCCACCGCGACGCCGGGCGCCGCCCCCGGCGCGGCGTCGGCCGGGCGCGCCGGCGCCTCGCCCCACAGCCGCTCCAGCCGGTAGAAGTCGCGCGTTTGCGGCGTGAAGATGTGCACGACGACGTCCAGGTAGTCCATCAGGATCCAGCCGGTGTCCGGCGAGCCCTCGACCCTGCGCGGCAGCGTGTCGTGCTGGTGCTTGAGCCCTTCGAGGATGCCGTCGTGGATGGCCTTGGCCTGGCGGCCGGTGTTGCCGGAGCAGATGAGGAAGTAGTCGGTGTAGCCGAGCACCCCGCGCAGATCGAGCTCGACGACGTCGATCGCCTTCTTGTCGGCGGCATAGCGCGCGATCTCGCCCACCAGCTGCTCGGCCGGCAGCGGTGAGCGCTCGCGCTCGGCGCGCTTGTCGCGCGTGCTCTGGCCGGGGCCGCTCATGCCGGACGCGCCTGCAGGGACACCCGACGCGACTGGGAATCGGCGCGCTCGCCGCGGTACAGGCCGTGCGCGGCGATGTACTCGGCGACGTCCGCGCCCACCAGATCGTCGATCGGCTCGCCGCGCTGGACGCGCCGGCGGACGGCCGAGGAAGACACGGCGATGGGCGCGAGCGCGAGGAAGCGCACGCGCCTGGGATCGACGAGCGTCGCATCGAGCGCCGGCGCCTGTGCAGCGTCCGGGCGCCCGGCGACGGCAAGGCGCGCGAGCGTCAACAGCCGCTGGGGTTCGCGCCACGAGCCCAGCGTGCTGGCAACGTCCGCTCCCACGATCAACGTCAGCTCGGCGCTCGGGTGACTGGCATGCAGTGCGGTGAGCGTATCGACCGTGTAAGACACGCCGCCGCGCTCGATCTCGATGGCGCACACCGACAGGCCGTCGTGGCCTTTGACCGCCAGGCGGCACATCGCCAGGCGGTGCTCTGGACTGGTCGCCCGCCCGCCGTGGGCGCCGTGTGACTTGTTGGGCGCGGTGTGCGCGGGCACGAGCAGCACGCGCTGGAGGTGCAGCTCGCGCAGCGCGTGCAGCGCCAGCGCGACGTGCCCGCGGTGCGGCGGGTTGAACGTCCCTCCGAGGATGCCGAGCCGGAGTACGCCGGGGGGCGAGGGGGCGGGGCGCTCAAAGACGGACGTGCCCGTCGCCCTCGATCAGGTACTTGAACGTGCACAGCTCGCGCATGCCGATCGGCCCGCGCGCGTGCAGCTTCTGCGTGGAGTTGCCGATCTCCGCGCCCATGCCGAACTCGCCGCCGTCGGTGAAGCGGGTGGACGCGTTGACGTACACGCACGCCGCGTCCACGCCCAGCTGAAAGGCGCGCGCGGCGGCGGTGTCGCGCGTGACGATCGCCTCCGAGTGCCCGCTGCCGTAGCGGGCGATGTGCTCGAGCGCATCCTCCAGCGAAGCGAGCACACCAATGGCGATGACCGGCGCGAGATACTCCGTCGCCCAGTCCTCGTCGCTGGCGTTTTCAATGACTAGATGGGGGTTCGCGTGGCTGCTCGCGATCGCGTGGCGCGCGCGTTCGTCGGCGCGGATCGCCACGCCGGCGTCGGCCAGCGCTTGTGCGGCGCGCGGCAGGAACTCGTGGGCGGCGTGCTCGTGCACGAGCAGCGTCTCCGCGGCGTTGCACACGCCGGGGCGCTGCGTCTTGGCGTTGAGCGTGATCGCCAGCGCCTGCTCCAGGTCGGCTGATGCGTCCACGTAGACGTGGCAGTTGCCCGACGCCGCGTACATGACCGGCACGGTGGCCACCGCCTGCAGCGCAACCTTCAGCCCCTCGCCGCCGCGCGGGATGATCAGGTCGACGCTGCCCTGTTGCGTGGCCAGCTCCGCGAGCTCCGTGCGCCCGCCGCCGGCCACCAGGCTGACGCAGCCGTCGGGCAGACCCGCGCCAACCGCAGCATCGGCGGCCACCGCCGCAAGCACCGCGTTGGAGTGCGCGGCCGAGGAGGAGCCGCGCAGCACGATCGCGTTGCCCGACTTCAAGCACAGCGCCGCCGCGTCGATGGTGACGTTGGGGCGCGCCTCGTACACCACCGCGACCACGCCCAGGGGCACGCGCACCTTGCGCACGTCCAAGCCATTGGCCAGCCGGTGGCCGTCGATCACCTGGCCCACCGGGTCGGCGAGCGCAACGATCTGGCGCACCGCGCGCGCAATCGCCTGCAGGCGATGCTCATCCAGATAAAGACGATCGAGCAGCGCGTCGCCAATGTCGGCCTCGCGCCCCGCGCGCATGTCGCGCTCGTTCGCCGCCAGGATCTCCTCGCTGCGCTCGATCAGCGCCGCGGCGATCGCCTCCAGCGCGGCGTCCTTCACGTCGGTCTCCGTGCGCGCGAGGATGCGCGCCGCGCGCTTGGCGGCGGCGCACGTGTCGGCAACGGTGCTGACGGCTACGGCCATTTCACACAGGGTACGACAGGGGACCAGCGGCTGAGAATGATAGATACTTCCTATCATCACTCGCGATAGGATGATAAAATCTTTCTATCATGAGTGTCGTCTACAGAACCCCCGCGCTACAGCCGATCGAGATCGAGGTGCTGGGGATGATCGACGACTTCCGCGCCCAGCTGCGCAACTATGTCGATCTCGAGCCCCGTCGCTGGTATGGCACGTTGCGTCGCATGTCTTTTGCGCGCGCCGTCCAAGGGTCCAACAGCATCGAGGGCTACGACGCCAGCCTGGACGATGTGCTCGCCGCAGTCGATGACGAGCCCACGCTGACGGCCGACGAGGAAACCCGCTTGGCGCTGTCCGGCTACCGCGATGCGATGACGTACGTGCTGCAGGTCGCTCAGGACGCAACCGCGGAGGTCGATGCCGGACTGCTCAAATCGCTGCACTTCATGATGCTGAAGCATCGCCTGGACAAGGACCCCGGACGCTGGCGTCGGGGGGAGATCTATGTCGTACGCGAGTCTACGGGCGAGCAAACCTACGAAGGGCCGCCGTTTGACCTGGTCCCCAGCCTGATTGCCGCCGCGATCGCCGAGCTTGAAGAAAGCGATGCACCGGCCCTCGCCCGCGCGGCGATGGCGCACCTCAACCTTGTGATGGTGCATCCGTTCAGGGATGGCAACGGCCGCATGGCGCGAGCCCTGCAAACGTTGGTCCTCGCGCGTGAGGACATCAGGGCGCCCGTCTTCTCCAGCATCGAGGAGTATCTCGGGCGCAATACCGAGAGCTACTACGACGTACTTGAAGAGGTCGGTCAGGGCCGGTGGCACCCGGAGAACGATGCCCGCCCCTGGCTCAGGTACTGCCTGAGGGCGCACTACTACCAGGCGAGGACCCAGCTTCGGCGCATCCAGGAGACAGAGCAACTCTACGCAGCCTGCACCACGATCGCCCGGCAGCATGGCCTTCCAGAGCGCAGCACCGGTGCTCTCGCAGAGAGTGCTTACGGACTGCGCCTGACCAACGCCACCTACAAGACGATCGTGGAGACAACCGCAGGCGACACCGTCTCGGACCTGACGGCCAGCCGCGACCTACGAGCGCTGGTGGACGCCAGGTTGCTGAAGGCGGTCGGTCGTACACGTGGACGCTACTACGTTGCCGAGCCGGTTCTGCTTTCCGCGCGCAGGCGCATTCTGGCCGGCCGCGCGCCCAAGGAGACCGGCGACCCGTTCGAGCTCGCGTCCGGTCAGTCGAGCACGAGATAGTCGCGGTGCACGGCCTCGTCGGTGGCGCGCGGCAGGACGCCGCGGATGGCGTGTGACTTCAGGCCGAGCACCTGGCGCAGCTCGGCGGCCGAGTAGCTGCTGATGCCCTTGGCGACCGCCCGCAGCTTGTCGTGGTCGGCGTCGTCGCGCTCGACTATCTCCACGGCGTCGCCCGCGTCGAAGTCGCCCTGCACCTCGGTGACGCCGACGGGCAGCAGGCTGGCGCTGCCCTCGCGGACCGCGCGCGCGGCCCCGTGATCGATGACGACGGTGCCGCGCGCGGGCTTGGCGTACTTGAGCCACAGCTTGAAGCTCGAGTAGCGAGCCTCGCGGGCGGGAAACATGGTGCCCTCGGGCTCGCCGGCGAGCACCGCAGGTAGCGCCTCGGCGCGCAGACCGTTGCAGATGACCGTGGCGATCCCCGCGGCGGTGGCCATCTCCGCGGCGACCACCTTCGAGCGCATCCCGCCGGAGCCGAGCGGCGAGGTGGTGTGGCCGATCTCGAGCTCCTCCAGCGCGGCGAAGTCGCTCACCTCGCTAAGTATGTGCGCGTCGGGGTGCAAGTGTGGATCGGCCGTGTAGAGCCCGTCGATGCTCGTCGCCAGGATCAGCTCGTCGGCGGCCACCAGCACGGCCACCTGCGCGGCGAGGAAGTCGTTGTCGCCGAAGGAGATCTCGTCGGTGGCGGTGGTGTCGTTCTCGTTGATCACCGGCAGCACGCGCCACTCCAGCAGCGTGCTGAGCGTTTGCCGCGCGTTCAGGTAGTGGGTGCGGGCGCTCATGTCGAAGAACGTCAACAGCACCTGCGCGCTGGTCACGCCGCGTTCGCGCAGCAGCTCGTCGTACACGCGATACAGCTTGCCTTGGCCGACCGCGCTGGCCGCCTGCAGCGCGCCGATCGAGCTCGGCCGCTGCGCGAGCTCCATCACACGCATCCCGCGTGCGATCGCGCCACTGGTGACGAGGATCACCTCCCCACCTTCGCCGTGTGCGCGCGCGGCGGTGTCGCACACCTGTGCGAGCGCGTCCGCGCGCAGCTCGCCCTGATCGTCGGCGACCACACTGGAGCCCAGCTTGATGACCACGCGCTTCATCGCGGAGGAGCGTAAACGGTCGCCGAGGCCCTACGCCGGCGCGCTCGGGTCGAGCTCGAACGTCGTGCCGGCGATCTCGATCTCATCGCCCGGCTGGAATCCCTTCGCTTCGAGCGCCGCCAGCACGCCGATCCGCTTGAGCCGGCCCTCGACATACGCCATCGCATCTTCGTTGTCAATGTCAAAGCGCGCCAGCAGCCGCTCGATGCCCCTGCCGCGGACTGCGAAGGTCCCCGGCGCGACTTGCTCGACGTGATAGCCGGCGCCGGCGGTCGGACGGAAGACCATGTGCTCGGCCAGCTCCCGCTCTCCATGCGCACGCGCTGCAGCGCCCAAGCCAGCCGGCGTACCGGCGCCCACGCCACCCGGTGTGCCAGCGCCCACGCCAGCCGGTGTGCCAGCGCCCACGCCAGCCGGCGTGCCGGCGCCCACGCCACCCGGTGTGCCGGCGCCCTCCCAGCCGACCGCGCCGTCGACGTCCTCAGCCGCCAGCCGCGCGAAGTGGCGCAGCAGCTCGTTCTTCAGCGCTTCGATTCCCCGTCCGGTGGCGCTGGAGGTCGCGATCACGGGAACGTCTCCGCCCACTCTTCGCTGCCACTCTGCGACCAGCTCCTCGAGGCGCTCCTCGGCGAGGAGATCGGCCTTGGCGAGCACGAGCACCCGCGGCAGCCGCGCGAGGCGCGGGTCATGCGCCGCGAGCTCGCGCTCGATCGTCGCATGGTTGGCGGCAACGTCGGCGCCCTCCCCCATCGACAGTTCGGGCGCGACGTCGAGCACGTGCACGAGCAGGCGCGTGCGCTCGACGTGCGCGAGGAAGTCGTGCCCCAGTCCAGCCCCCTCGCTCGCGCCCTCGATCAGCCCTGGGATGTCGGCCACCACAAGCTGGCGCTCGTCCGCTTCAAGGACGCCGAGCACGGGAGACAGCGTCGTGAACGGGTAGTCGGCGACCTTCGGCGCGGCGCGCGTGAGACGCCCCAGCAGCGAGGACTTGCCGGCGTTGGGCAGGCCCACGAGACCGACGTCCGCGAGCAGCTTCAGCCGCAACTCGAGCCACCCTTCCTCCCCCGGCACGCCGCGCTCGGCGAACCGTGGCGCCTGCCGCGTGGCGGTGGCGAAGCGCTTGTTGCCCCTGCCGCCGCCGCCACCCCGCGCGACCGTCGCCTGCTGTCCGTCTTCCAGCAGATCCCAGCGGCGACCTGCCAGATCTCCGCCCTCGCTGGTGTGTGCCAAGGACGGGGTCTCCGGCCCCGTGACCTCGGTTCCCGGCGGCACGCGAATCGTCAGCGTGGCGCCGTCCGCGCCGTGGCGGAGCGCGCCTTCGCCGTGCCCGCCGCGACCCGCGCGATAGTGCGCCTTGCGCTTGAAGCTCTGCAGATCGCGCAGCGACTCGTCGCACACGAACACCACGTCTCCCCCACGCCCGCCGTCACCGCCGTCCGGCCCGCCCCGCGGCACGTGCGCTTCGCGGCGGAAGCTCGTGCATCCGTCGCCGCCGGCGCCCGCCTGGACGTGTATGCGCGCGTGATCGTGCAGCATGGTGTGGCCATCGTGACAGCACCGACGCGCAGATCGGATATGGACGTCAACGAGGTTCTCATCCGCCCTATCGCGCAGCAGGGTTGACGGCGATTTGCAGGCGTTCTCGTTCGTGCGTCGAATGCGCACTTGTTCGCGTACACATTGCTGATTGATTCGTCGCTAGTGTTGTGGGACAGTGGGGCTTCTACACGAGCACTAGGAAGGGCGTTTTGGCAACCAGGATCAATCTACGCGACGGGTCGCAAGCGATCGTCCAGGCGACGATTGACCAGCTGCGCGGAGCTCTGCAAACTGCCATTGCGCGCGGCCAGCTCGTTGAGATCGAACAGCCGGGCGGCAAGATCGCGGTCATCAATCCTCATGAGGTCGTCTCGTTCCAAGAGGAGCCTGAGGCTGCGCAGGAGTTGGCTGACCGGTTTCAGGCTGCCGCGGGCTAGTAGGCTCCACGACCCCGCGCAGGCGGGGCGCCTGCGGGTCGATGAGTTCGCCCTTGAACTTGATCGGGCCGGCCATTTCGAACGGTCCGTTTTGAGAGTGGTGCTACCCCCCGAACGGGCTAGTCGGGCACCACGCTGACGACGCGCCCGCGCCGCCCGGCGGTGAACTGCACGGTGCCCGCGGCACGCGCGTACAGCGTGTCGTCTTTGCCGATGCCCACGCCGGCGCCCGGCTTGAAGCGGGTGCCGCGCTGGCGCACGATGATCTCCCCGCCGGTGACGCTCTGCCCGGCGAACGTCTTCACGCCGAGCCGCTGCGCGTTGGAGTCGCGGCCGTTGCGGCTCGAACCGAGCCCCTTCTTGTGAGCCATTTAGGCGTCCTCCTGCTTCGGTTTCGCGGCTTTCGCTTTCGGCGCCGGCTTGTCCGCGGCGGCGGCGCCCTGCTCCGGGTCGGCTTTCGCTTTCGGCGCGGCTTTCGCTTTCGGCGCTTTGGCCGCCGGCTTCGCGTCGCTGGGCGCGGCCTCAGCATCTGCGGGCGTGGGCGCGGCTTTCGCTTTCGGCGCTTTGGCCGCCGCCTTCGCATCGCTGGGCGCGGCCTCAGCCGCCGTGTGCGCGGCTTTGCCGGGGGCTTTCGCTTTCGGCGCTTTGCCGGTGGAGATGTCGGTGACCTCGATCTGCGTGAGCTCCTGGCGGTGGCCGGTGCGCCGTTTGTAGCCGCGCTTGGGCTTGAACTTGAACACCCGCAGCTTCTCGCCGCGCACGTGCGCGATCACCTTGGCGGTCACCTGCACGCCCGCCAGGCCGTCGGCGTCGAAGATCGCCTCCTCCGAGCGGTAGAGCATCGGCTGGAGACTCACGTCGGCGCCCTCCGCGGCGGGCAGGCGCTCGACGAGCAGCTTCTGCCCGCGCTCGACGCGGTACTGCTTGCCGCCGGTCTTCACGATCGCGTACATGGTTCTCTGGAGTGTGGTTGGTTTGCGGGTGTGCCCCGGTTTGGCCCGGTGGCTGGGCGTTTACTCGGGAGTGGCCTTGGCCTTGGCAGCGGAACGGCGCCGTCCGCCTCTGCGGCCACGACGCCGAGGCTTGGATTGTAGGCCATCCTCGCCGACCTCGCCCGCGTCCTTGCCGGCGTCGCCCGTGTCCTCGCCGGCGTCGCCCGTGTCCGGGACGCTCGCCACGAGCACGTCCGCCGTGGGCTCCTCCTCGGGCTCGGCGTCGATGCCCGCCGGCGACTCGCCCAAGCCCGCTTCGCGGCGCGCCTCGGCGTCCTCGCTTTGCACCGGCGCACGCCGGCGCCGCCCGCGTCCTTCGGGCTGGGCGGCGGAGTCTTTGGCCCGCACGCGCGTGCCGGCGCCGCGACGTTTGCCGCGCCCATTCGCGCGGGCGTCCGGCGCACGCGCCGGCAGCTCAACGACCTCGCCCGACTCGTCCAGCAACAGCGCGCTCGCGGCCGTGCGACCGACCTCGTCGATGCGCACCATCCGCTTTTCGCCCACGTACGGCGCGGCGCCGGCGATGGAGATGATGTAGCCGTCGATTTTGGCTACGGCGTCGTCGACGTCGTACATGTGCGGCTCGACGATCTCCACCAGCACCTCATCGCCCTGGCGGAACGGCAGCGCGCGCTCCTCGACCTCGGCGCGGGTGCCCATGAAGGTGATCGCGAAGTGCTCGAGCGCGAGCCCTTCGGAGCCCTCGAACAGGAACGACTTGCCCGTCTGTGCCTCCAGCGCGTGCAGCACGCGCGAGCCGTGGCCGGTGAACTGCGTGCTCACGCGCGGGTTGGCCTGCACCAGGAATGCCTCCGCGTCGGGGTGCTCGATGGCGACGTCGAGCAGTTTGCGCTCGAAGTCGATCGCGATCGTCTCCTCCGAGCGGATCACGCCCTCGCCCTCGCACGTGGGGCACGAGCGGGTCATGATCTCGCGCACGCCCTCGGTGACGTTCTGGCGCGTCATCTCCACCAGGCCGAGCTTGGATATCTCGGCGGTGAACGTCTTCGTGCGGTCCTCGTCGAGCGTCTTGCGCAGCGTCTTCATCACGGCGTCGCGGTTGCGCGCGCGCGCCATGTCGATGAAGTCGATCACGATGATGCCGCCGATGTCGCGCAGGCGCAGCTGGTTGACCACCTCCTCGGCGGCCTCCAGGTTGGTCTTGGTGATCGTGTCCTCCAGGCCCGCGCCCTTGCCGCGGCCGATGAAGCTGCCGGAGTTGACGTCGATCACCGTCAGCGCCTCGGCGTAGTCGATGATCAGATAACCGCCGCTGGGCAGATCGACACGGCGCGAGAGCACCCCTTCGATCGCCCTGTCCACGTGGTAGGCCTCGAACAGCGGCTCGCGCTCCTGCCACAGCTCCACGCGCTCGACCAGCTCGGGGGCGGTGCGCGTGAAGAACGACACCAGCCGGTGGTACTGCTGCTCGTCGTCGACGATCGCGCGCTCGAAGTGCGCGGAGAAGATGTCGCGCACGACGCGCACCGACAGGTCGGCCTCCTGGAAGACCAGGTCCGGGGCGACGGTCTCCTGGACGCGTTTGTCGAGCACCTCGTGCAGCTTGTGCAGGTACTTGAGCTCGCGTTCGAAGTCCGCGCGCTTGGCGCCGTGGGCGGCAGTGCGCACGATCACGCCGCCACCGCCGATCTCCAGTTTGGCCGTCTGGCGGCGCAGGCGCTCGCGCTCCTTGTCGTCCAGTCGCCGCGACACGCCGACGCCCTCGCCGGTGGGGGCGTAGACCATGTAGCGCCCCGCGATCGTCAGCTCCATCGACAGGCGCGCGCCCTTCGTCTTCAGCGGGTCCTTGACGACCTGCACGACGATCTCCTGGCCAGGTTTCAGAAGGTCGGAGATCTTGCGCCCGCCGCCCGCGCCGCGCCCGCGACGCGGCGTCTCCACGCCCGGCAGCACGATCTCGTCGACGTGCAAGAAGCCGTTCTTCTCCAGGCCGATGTCGACGAACGCGGCCTCCAAGCCCGGCAGGACGTTGTCGACCTTGCCCTTGTAGATGTTGCCGACGATCGAGCGCCCTCCGCGGCGCTCTATGTACAGCTCAGCGACGCGATAGCCGGCCTCGGGACCTTTCGCGGAGCGTTTGGCCGACCTTCTGGCGGTGGAACGTGAGGCGGCGGGCGTTCCGCTGGCCTCCAGGAGCGCCACGCGCGTCTCCGCGCGATCGACGCTGACAAGCACTTGCTTTTTCAATTTGATCCAGTCTTTCGATGGGGAGAGGGGTCGAGCGTTCGCGCGCACGCCACAGCTGGCGGCGCGAGCGCGTGTGCGCGCGTCCCGGGTACCCCCGGCGGGACGCCCCTCGCGCGCGGGCGCCGGTGCTCCGGCGGCGCTGAGGGTGTGGTGAGAATCGCTCGACGAACATTCAGGTCTAGTAACGCAGTACGCGGCCCTTCAATGCGGCAGAGGCACGCGCCTGGACGTAGATCGATTGAAGCAGGCCCACGCCCAGCAGGGTGGCAATCACCGACGAGCCGCCGTAGCTCATGAGCGGAAGCGTGACCCCGGTGACGGGCATGATGCCAATTGTCATCCCTACGTTGACGAATACCTGAAACATCAGCATAGCTGCAATGCCGGCGGCGATCAGCGACCCGAACAGGTCCTTGGCCATCACCAGCACGCGCAGCGTGCGCGAGATCAGCAGCGCGTACAGCGCCAGCACCACGCACGCGCCGACGAAGCCGTAGCGTTCGCCGATCGCCGCGAAGATGAAGTCGGTGTCACTCTCCGGCACGAAGCCGCCTTCCACCTGGCGGCTTTCCGGCGAGCCCGTCTTGCCGCCGGAGCCGATCGCGATCTTCGACTGCTGCTGCTGGTAGGCCGGGTCCGGCTGGCCGGTCTTCAGTTCCTGTTCCTTGGCTTCCGCTTCCTTCTGCGTGCTCGACGGGTGCAGGAACGCGGTCAGCCGTTCCACCTGGTAGGGCTTGAGCACGTTCACGCCCACCGCCGGTCCTGCTACCAGCACGAAGGCGATCGACACGCACACGAGCGCCGCGAGCCCCGCCAGATGCCGCCACGAGGTGCCGGCGACGAACAGCAGCATGCAGGCGATCGTCATGTACACCAGACCCGAGCCGAGGTCCGGCTGGGCGATCACGAGGATCGTCGGCACGAGCGCTGCGATCAGCACGCGCACCGTGGTGTCGCGTTCGCGCAGCTCGCGCGCGCGGGAGACGATCAACGCGGAGAGCGCCACGATCAACAGGATCTTGCCGAGCTCGGAGGCCTGGAAGGAGAACAGCGGCAGGTTGATCGCCCGCTGCGCGCCGTTGGCCGAGTGCCCGAGCGCGAGCACGGCGAGGATGATGAAGATCAGCGTCCCGTAGATCGCGCCCAGGTGGCGGCGCAGGCGCGCGTAGTCGATGCGCGAGAGCACGAGCATGAAGGCGAAGCCGAGCGCCAGGTAGATCGCCTGGCGCTCGATGTAGTAGTGCGGACCGCCTTCCAGCTTGCGCGTGGCCACTTTCAGCGCGAGGATCGAGCACGCGCTCAAGCCGATGACGGCGAGCGTCAGCAGCGGATCGAGCGGCAGGCGCAGCCTGCGCCCCGGCGTCGCCGGGGCCTCGTCGGTTGGCGTGATCGGGCTGAGCGGGCTCAAAACGTCTTTGAGGTGCCGGCGACGAACTTCTTGCGCTTGCCGTAATACTGCGAGGCGATCAGGCGCGCGATCGGCGCCGCCGTTTCGGCGCCGAAGCCGCCTTCCTCGACGGTCACCGCGATCACCAGCGGGTGCTGGGCGTTGCCGATGTAGCACATGTACCAGGACTGTTCCACATGGCCCGCGCGTTCTGCCGTGCCCGTCTTGCCGAACGTCGGGTCTTCTTCCTGATCCCAGCCTTCCCACACGTCCGTCGAGGTCCCACCCGGCGCGGTGGTCGCCTCGTGGATGCCTTCCATCACCAGGCTGAGGTCTTCGTAGTCGAGGTGCACGTGGCGGCCGGGGAAGCGCAGCGTCTGCACGAGGTTGCCGTTGGCTTCGTCGATCTGTTTGCCCAGGTGCGGGGTCACGACGGTGCCTTCGCCGCCGTTGCGGTAGGCGTTGGCGAGCGCCGAGTACGCGACGGCCATCTGCAGCGGGTCGGTCAGCAGCTCGCCCTGCCCGACCGCGAGGTCCATGTTGTAGCCGACCGTCCACGGCGCCCCCGGTTCGCCGACGATGTAGCACGGCTGGCCGTGGTGTTCGCGCTGGCATCTGAATTCGAGCTCGTTCTGTTCTTCCAGCCACTTCGCACTCGGGATCACGCCGGGGAACTCGTTCGGCAGGTCGATCCCCGTGGCCTCGCCCACGCCCAGCTCTTTGGCCTTCTTCTGGATGATGTTGCCGCCGTGTTCGTTGGCGAGCTCACCGACGGTGAAAAAGTACGTGTCCGAGGACTCCTTCAGCGCTTCCACGAGGTCCGCCGCGCCGTAGTCGGTGTCGCCGGCGTTGCAGAACTGCTCGGCCCCCACTTCGATGCATTTGCCCGCGCCGAGCCCCTCGCTGGGGTTGATCACGCCGGCTTCCAGCGCAGCCATGGCGGTGATCGGCTTGAACGTCGAGCCGGTCGGGTATTCGCCTTCGTCGGCGAGGTCGGTGAGCCGGCCCGGTTCGTCCCCGTTGCGCCCGGTCAGCGCTTCGTATTCGGCCTGCGTCAGCGGTTTGGCGAACTTGTCGGGGTCGAAGCTCGGCGCGGAGCCCATCGCGAGCACTTCCCCGTTGAGCGGGTCGAGCGCCACGAACGCGCCCGCGATCGACGGTTTGCCGCCCGCGCGCGCGCGTTCCATGCCTTCCAGCAGCGCTTCTTCGCTCGCCCGCTGCAACGGCAGGTTGAGCGTCGTCTGCAGCGTGTAGCCCGCGCGCGGCGGGGTCGGCGCGAGCTTGTCGCTGGGGACCGGCAGGCCTTCGGCGTTGACGGCGATCCGCTTCTCGCCGGGTTTGCCGCGCAGGTAGTGGTCGTAGGAGTACTCGAGGCCCGCCTGACCGACGATCGTGCCCTGCTTGACGCCGTGGAAGGCGGGGCTCTTGAGCTCCGTTTCGTTGACCTGACCGACGTAGCCGAGGATCTGCGCGGCCATTTCGCCGTACGGGTATTCGCGGATCGAGACCGGTTCCTGGACGACTCCGGGGAATTCGTCGGCGCGCTCGCCGAGCACGGTCAGCGCCCCTGGGCCGGCGTCGGTCTTGATCGTCACCTGCGCGTAGGGCGTGGCGGTCATGCCCTGGACGACGCGTTCGTCGATCGTGCGCGGCGAGAGCCCAATCACGCGACCGAGGTTGGTGAACAGCGCGTGCAGCTTGACCGCCGAGCGCGGCAGCGCCGGCACCGCGACGTGCGGCGGGCCGGTGGCGCGGCGCAGGCTGTCGAGCTCGTGCCGCTGCGAGTGGCTCAGGCGCCGAACGCCGCCGAGCGCTGCCTCGTACCCCGACAGGCGCGCCGCCGCCTGCCGGCGCGCCGCTTCGGCCGCGTCGAGCTTTTCCTGGTATGCGGCCACCTGCGAGGAGATGCTTTCGGGCAGTTCGTCGGGCGCGATCTCCACGGCGTTGGTGACGGTCGAGCCGACGAGCGTCTGGCCCTCGCGGTCGAGGATCGCCCCGCGCGGCGCGGCGATCGGTATTTCGCGCGCGCGGTTGGCGTTCGCCTGTGCGACGTACTGTTCGCTGGAGAGGACCTGCAGATACCACAGGCGGAAGAAGATCACGCCGAAGATCACCATCGCCAGCCCGCCGATGATCGTCACGCGCAGCGCCAGCTGCGGCGAGACGGGGACCCGTGGGTCGCGTCGCTTGACGGGCTCGATCGCGCTCATGCTTTGGACAGGGGGCTGAGGCCTCCGGTGGTGTACGCGCGCCGGCGCCGGCGCCGGGGATCCTCGGGCATCGCGCCCTCCAGCGCGCGACGCGTGAGCGCGTACATGGGCAGCGCGAAGATCGTGTTGACGACCACGCCGAGCACGATCACGCGCAACAGCTGGAAGCTGACGGGCGCGTCGACGCCGAGCATGAACTCCATCAGCGAGTAGCCGACGAGCGCCAGCGCCGAGGCGCTCACGCCGACGAGCAGTGGCGTGAGCCCGGCCTGGGGGTCGCGCAGCTCGCGCAGACGTCCGCACCAGTAGCCGATCAGCGTGAAGATCAGCGAGGTCAGCCCGAGCGTCTGCAGCAGCGCGAGGTCGATGAACAGCCCGACCGCAAAGCCGACCACCGCGCCCGTGATCGAGCCGCACAAGAGACCCACGAACGCCACCAGCAGGGCGCACAGTTCGGCGTTCACGCCGAACACGGGGACCTCTGAGACGACGCCGATCTGAAAGAACACGACGATCAGCGTGAGCACGCCGATGCGCAGCGCCAGCGTGCGGCTGACGCCGGCGCTCATCCGCCCACCTGCGTGGAGGCGAGCTGTTCGCCGTTGCCGGCGCCGGCGCTGCTGGCGGCCTGCCCCGCCTGCAGGTTGACCGTCAGCTGGCTGAGGTTCGCCGCGCGCGATCCCGCTGCGGCGGTCAGCACCTGGACGATGTCCAGGTCGTGCAGGTTGGCAACCGGATGCACGTTGACCGACTTGTATGCGCTTTCTTCGTTGACCGACGTCACCTGGCCAATCAGCAGGCCCGGCGGGAACAGCGACGGGTAGCCGGGCGTGACGGTCCCGGAGGTGACGACCCATTCGCCGGGGTTGGCCTGCGTGTTGCTGGGCAGATAGCCGAGCAGCAGGTCGTTGGGATCGCCCACCTTCGGCTGCACGAGGCCGGTTGCGTGGCTCGTGCCGATGCGCGCTGAGACGCCCATCGAGCTGTTGGTGAGCAGTTCCACGAGCGCGCCGTCGCTCGCCGCCTGCACGACCTTGCCGACGAGCCCTTCTTCGTTGATCACGGGGTCGTTGCGCTGCACGCCGGCGGATTCGCCCTTGTCGATCACGACCGTCGAGTACCACACGTTCGGGTTTTTACCGATCACCGTCGCGTCGACCGGGCGGTAGCTGCCGACCCCGAGCTGATCGAGGTGTGAGAGCGCGAGCAGCTCGTGATAGGAGCGCTTTTCGGTCTGCTCGGCGACCAGTTCGCGGCGCAGTTTCTCGGTCTGCTTGAGCGCCTGAGCGAGCTGGCTTTTGGCGTGCAGCGTGTTGCCGAACCAGCTGAACAGGTCGCGCACGGGCTTCAGCGCCTTGTTCGCGCCGTCCTGGATCGGCGAGACCACCGTCAGGAAGTCGCGCTGCACGCTGTGCAGGCGCCCGTTGGGCGCCTCGCCGAAATACGCGGTCAGCAGCAGCAGGGAGAGCACGACGAGCAGCCCGAGGAGCGCTCGCCGACGCCGTACCGTCTTGTCGTGCACGGATGATTACCTTCCGGAGCGTTCGTCCGACAGACTACCCACGCGACAGGCGGGGCGTAGCACGTGCCTACCGACGGCGTCTGTTGTTCGAAGTGCGGTTGGAACGGTGGATCGCCTCGAACTCCTCCAGCGAGCGCCCCGAGCCGACGGCCACGCACGTGAGCGGGGACTCGGCGAGGTGCGCGGGCATCTGCGTCTCCTCGCGCAGGCGCTCGTCGAGACCCTGCAGCAGCGAGCCGCCGCCGGCGAGCATGATCCCCCGGTCCATGATGTCCGAGGCGAGCTCCGGCGGCGTGCGGTCGAGCGTCTCCTTGACCGCGTCGATGATCTGGTTGAGCGGTTCAGCCAGCGCCTGGCGGATCTCCTCGCTGGTCAACACGACCGTCTTGGGCAGGCCCGCGACCATGTCGCGCCCGCGGATCTCCGCCTGCAGCTCCTCGCTCATCGGGCACGCGGAGCCGATCTCGAGCTTGAGCTCCTCGGCCGTCTGCTGCCCGATCAAGAGCTTGTACTCCTTCTTCGCATAGTTGATGATCGCCTCGTCCATCTCGTCGCCGCCGACGCGGATCGACTGCGAGACGACGATCCCGCCCAGCGAGATGACCGCGACCTCGGAGGTGCCGCCGCCGATGTCCACGACCATCGAGCCGGTAGGCTCCCCCACGGGCAGGCCCGCGCCGATCGCGGCGGCCATCGGCTCCTCAATCAGGTACGCGGTGCGCGCGCCCGCCGACAGGCATGCCTCCTCGACGGCGCGCTTCTCCACGCCGGTGACGCCCGAGGGCACGCACACGACCACCCGCGGGTGCGCCCAGCGGTTCTGGTGGACCTTCTGGATGAAGTGGCGGAGCATCTGCTCGGTGACGTCGAAGTCGGCGATCACGCCGTCCTTCAGCGGGCGGATCGCCTGGATCGTGCCCGGCGTGCGCCCGAGCATGCGCTTGGCCTCGATCCCCACCGCGTGCACTTCGCCGCTGCGCGAGTCGATCGCCACGACGCTCGGCTCTGACAGCACGATGCCGCGCCCACGCACGTAGACGAGCGTGTTTGCCGTTCCCAGGTCGACCGCCATGTCACGACCGCCGAACCCTGTCAGATAGCTGAAGATGCTCATTTAGAGAGAAGGGACACGCTCACATCCGGACGGCGCCGCCGCTGCAGCGGCAGTCTCGGCGGCCCGCGCTCATCGGGCGCGTACCCTGGTCCGGCAGTCTAGCGAACGAGGGCCGGCGCCTCGCAACCCGTGCGAGTGTCTTTGCAGGGAAAACGCTCCCAACGGCAAGATCGTCTGTATAACAAAGGTTATACAGCAGTTTTTGGAGAAGACAGTCCACGCGGGCGAGCGGTCCCAGGGCGGCGCGCTCACGCGCGGGGCTCACGCCCGGTGTGCCGGCAGCTCGGGATAGAGCTCGAGCAGCGTCGCCACCGGCAGGCCGACGACGTTGTCCTCTTCCCCCTCCACCGCCAGCACGAGCGCCGAAGCGGCGCCCTGGATGGCGTAGCCGCCCGAGCGCCCGCGCCACTCCTCGGTCGCCACGTACCAGTCGAGCAGCTGCGCGTCGAGCGGCCTGAAGCTGACGCGGGTGCGCGCCACGGCCGTGCGCTCCTCGGGCTGCAAGCGCCCCGCGGGGCGCGAGCGCTCACCGGATCGCGGGCCTTCGCCGGCGCCGCTGGGGAGCAGCACCGCGAGCCCGCTCAGCACTTCGTGGGTGCGACCGCCGAGCGCGCTCAGCGTGCCGCGGGCGGCGTCGGCGTCCGGCGGCTTGCCGTAGATGACGCCGTCGAGCACGACGATCGTGTCGCAGCCCACCACCACCTCCGGTGCGCCGTCGCCGGCGGCGCTCGCCGCACGCGCCTTGCGCAGCGCGTTCTCGAGCGCCACCTGCGCCGGATCGAAACCGTGCTCGAGCTCCTCGGTGTGCGCCGCCCTGATGGTGAACACCACGCCGAGCCCTTCCAGCAGCGCCTTGCGCTGCGGTGAGCGTGAGGCGAGGACTAGGGGCGGGCGCGCGGCGATGGCAGACGGCTCCTTCGCACGGGCGTCAGGATGGCCGGGCGTCACTCACAGGTCCGCGAAGAACAGGGCCGCCTCGCGCGCGCCGGACTCGGGCGAGTCCGAGCCGTGCACCATGTTGGCCCCCATCTCGATCGCGAAGTCGCCGCGAATCGAGCCGGGCGCGGCCTCCAGCGGGTTGGTGGCGCCGATCACCTGGCGCGCGGCGCGCACGGCGTCGACGCCCTCCAGCACCATCGCCACGATCGGCCCGGAGGTGATGAACGCGACGAGCTCGCCGAAGAACGGGCGCTCGGCGTGCTCGGCGTAGTGGCGTTCGGCGAGCTCGCGGGCGACGGTCATGTGGCGCAGCGCGACGATGCGCAGGCCCTTGCGCTCGAAGCGGGCGATGATCTCGCCGCTCAAACCGCGCGCGAACGCGTCGGGCTTCACCAGTATCAGCGTTCTTTGCATGCTCTCGCTTTCGTGTCGAGGTGTCCCCCGGCGGGGACGTGGGTTGGTGACAGGTGGTGGCGCCGCGGTGAATCAGGTGCTCGGTCGCGTGCGACCGCTCGGCCGGCTGGCGCGCCCGCCACCGGCCGCTCTGCGTTCGGCCGACCTGCGTTCGGCGGGCGTGAGCGGTTCGGCGGTCAGCGGGGACGTCTCCCCCTGCGGCGAGGATGCCGGGGCCAGCGCAGCGGCCTCCGCTTGCGGCGCGGGCGCGGCGATCAGCGCCGATGTCTCCTCCAGCTCGCCCTGCGCGGGTGACGGCGCCGTGCCGTCCTTGAGCTCCGACAGCTCGCCGCCGGCGCCCGCGCCGCGACGCCGGCGTGAGCGCGTGGATGCGATGCCGGGGACGTCAGCCTCGCAGTAGGGGCAGATCGTCCACGCGCGGTCGAGCGGGCGCGAGCAGTTGGCGCAACGCTCCTTGAGCTTGCGCAGGCAGCTGGGGCAGCGGATGAAGTCGCGCTCGACGCGGTAGTTGCAGTGCGGGCACTGCGTCTGCTCGTGCTCGCGCAGGCGCGCCTGCGCCGCCTGCGTCTCGAGCTCGCGCTCGTGCACGTCCTCGATGTACTCGGGGGGGCGCACGATCATGTAGACGACCGCGCCGACGAACGGGAACAGCGCGGCGACAACGGAGGCCCCCACGAGCACCTGATCGTGGATCCGCCGGCGCGCGTCGGCGTAGGTCCAGTAGATCGTGGCGAAGTACAAAACGACCACGAACACGATCAGCAAATCGATCGCCAGGTTCAGGCCGCTGCTTTCGATACCGAAATATGCGCTGGGTGGCATCGGCCGGCTGAGTTTAGAGAAACAGGCGGCCAAAGCCGTAGCCAGCGGCGAAAAATACGAGGATCACGAGCGCCACGAACAGCGCGACGCCGCCGATCATCGCGAGCACCGAGGGGCCTTGCTCGTTCACCTGGCAGAGCTCCGCCGGGCGGTGAGCTCGACCGGCTCACCGAGCGAGGCGAGCAGGTCACCGACGAGGTACACGGAGCCGGTCACCAGCACCGCGCCGGCGTGTTCGCGCGCCCAGCGTTGTGCCTGCTCGAGCGCGTGCGCGGGCTTTGGCTCGCACACGGTGTCCTGGAAGCCGAGCTGGCGGGCGAGCGACTGCAGCGCGGCGGGTGAGAGCGCACGCGCACTGGGCGGGGCGGTGAACCACGCGCGCGCGACGAGCGGCATCAGCGCGGCGAGCATGCTGGTGGCGTCCTTGTCCTCGAGCACGCCGAGCACGAGCGCGAGCGGCGCGGCGGGAGCGCTGCCCGGCGGGCCGGGTCGGGCAGCGGGCACGGGTTTCGGGACGCCCAGCACCTCCGGCAGCGACGCGACGAGCGCACGCACCGCGTCGGGGTTGTGCGCGCCGTCGAGCACGAGCGGCGTGTTTCCCTCGATCAGCTGCAGACGTCCGGGAACCTGCGTGCCGGCTGCGGCCTGCGCGAGCGCCTGCTCGCCGAGGGGGATGCCGACGGTTTGCAGGTAGGCCTCGGCGGCGGTGGCGGCGAGCGCGAAGTTGCGCCGCTGGAAGGCGCCGCGCGCGAGCAGCTGCGCGGGCACCTGCGCGCGCGCGTGCACGATCTGCACGTCGCGTTCGCCCGCCACGCGCTCGGCCACCGCGAGCGCGGCGGCGGCGATGTCCTGGCCGAGCACGAGCGTCGTGTGCGCGTGCACCGCCGCGAGCTTCTCCTCGGCGATGTCGGTGACGGTTGGGCCCAGCCAGCGCGTGTGCTCGAGCCCCACGTTGGTGAGCACGCTGACGCGCGGCTCGATCACGCTGGTGGCGTCGTAGCGACCGCCGAGCCCGGCCTCGACGACCGCCACGTCCACCTGTGCGCGCGCCATCTCCCACAGCGCGGCCGCGGTCAGCAGTTCGAACTGCGTGACGTGGTCGTCTTCGGCGAGCGTGCGGTTGACGCGCGTGGCCGCCCACGTGGCACGGTCGATGGCGGCGGCAAAGGTGTCGCTGTCGAGCTCGCGCCCGTCGATCAGCACGCGCTCGCGGTAGGACACCAGGTGCGGGGACAGATATGCAGCCACCCGCAACCCGTGGCCTTCCAGGATGGCGGCCGTCATGCGCGTGGTCGATGACTTGCCGTTGGTGCCGAGCACGTGGATGGCGTGAAAGCGGCGCTCGGGCGAGCCGAGGGCGGTCATCATGCGGCGCATGCGCTCGAGGCCGAAGCGCATGCCGAACAGCTCCAGCGAACGCAGCTGCCGTTCGGCCTGCGCCTCGGTGAAGATCGTGCGCTCGCTCACGCGTCTCGTGGGCCGCTTACGCGCGGGCGCGGCGGCGGCGATGGCGACGGCGCTGGCCACGACCGGCGCGCGAGAGCCCGGCCAGCTCGCCGGCGAGCCCCCGCAGGTCGAGCTTGCCGACCAGCCTGCGCAGCTCCAGGCGCTGCTTGACCGAGAGCGTGCCCAGCCGGCCGCGCGAGTCGCCCACCAGGCGGCGCAGGCGGGCGCGGTCCTTGGCGGACAGCGAGCGCCAGCGCCGGCCGATCAGCACGCCGGCCTGGAGGATCGTCGCCCACGGCAGCGCGCGCACGCGCTCGGACGCGGTGGCCTTGGTCGCGGTGGCACGCTTGCTCACAACCCGCGATGGTAGCGGCGCGCGCAGACCGACGCGGCTCCCGGCCGGATGCACACACCAGCGGCTGTGATTCTGTGCTCCACAGTTTCACAGTCGCATTGGCGCTAGCTGCTAGGCCGACTCCTCGCGCAGGCGGCCCTCGTCGTCCTGTTCGGGTGCCGCTTCGGTGACGAGCGTCGGCGTGAGCCCCTTCTCGACGGTCTCCTTGGTGACGACGCACTTCTTCACGTCGCGCCGCGAGGGCAGCTCGAACTGCACCTCCAGCAGGATCTCCTCGATGATCGAGCGCAGCCCGCGGGCGCCGGTTTCGCGCTCCAGCCCGCGCTCGGCGATCGCCACGAGCGAGTCCTCGCTGAACACCAGCTCGATGCCGTCGAAGGCGAAGAAGCGCTGGAACTGCTTGACCAGCGCGTTGCGCGGCTCGACGAGGATCGAGACGAGATCGTCGCGCGTGAGCTGGTGCACGGCGCTCATCACCGGCAGGCGGCCGATGAACTCGGGGATCAGCCCGTACTCGATCAGGTCCTCGGGCAGGCACTGCTCGAACACTTCGCCGGTGTCGCGCTCGGCTTTGGCCTCGATCGCGGCGGCGAAGCCGACGCCTTTGTGGCCGATGCGCCGCTCGATCACCTTGTCGAGGTTGGCGAACGCGCCGCCGCAGATGAACAGCACGTTGGTGGTGTCGATCGTCAGGAACTCCTGGTGGGGGTGCTTGCGCCCGCCCTGCGGCGGCACGGAGGCCTGGGTGCCCTCGAGGATCTTCAACAGCGCCTGCTGCACGCCCTCGCCGGAGACGTCGCGGGTGATCGAGGGGTTGTCGGCCTTGCGCGCGATCTTGTCGACCTCGTCGATGTAGATGATCCCCGTTTCCGCTTTCTTGACGTCGTAGTCGGCGGCCTGGATGAGCTTCAAGAGGATGTTCTCGACGTCCTCGCCGACGTAGCCGGCCTCGGTCAGCGCGGTGGCGTCGGCGATCGCGAACGGCACGTTGAGGATGCGCGCGAGCGTCTGCGCGAGCAGCGTCTTGCCGCACCCGGTGGGCCCGAGCAGCAGGATGTTGGACTTCTGCAGCTCGATGTCCGAGTCGCCGGAGGTCATCATCTGCACGCGCTTGTAGTGGTTGTAGACGGCCACCGACAGCGTGCGCTTGGAGGGGTCCTGGCCGACGACGTACTCGTCGAGCACCTCATAGATCTCGCGCGGCTTGGGCAGGTTCTCGATGTCGAACGCGGGCGGGGCGGAGAGCTCCTCGTCGATGATCTCGTTGCAGAGGTCGATGCACTCGTCGCAGATGTACACGCCCGGCCCGGCGATCAGCTTCTTGACCTGCCGTTGTGACTTGCCGCAGAAGCTGCACAGCAGCTGCTCGTTGGAGTCGGTCGGTCTTGCCATGTCCCTTGGTGTCCTCCCTACGCCCGGGTGCTGTCCATGCTAGCCCGGTTAGTGCTCCGAGATCACCCGATCGATGATCCCGTACTCCTTGGCCTCCTCGGCACTCATAAAGTAGTCGCGCTCGGTGTCCTTGCCAACCTGCTCGAGGTCTTTGCCGGTGTGCTGGGCGATGATCTCGTCCAGGCGCCGGCGCACGTCGATGATCTCTTTGGCGTGGATCTCGATGTCGGTGGCCTGGCCTTGGAAGCTGGAGGAGACCTGGTGGATGAGGATCTTGGCGTTGGGCAGCGCCATGCGCTTGCCGTGCGCGCCTCCCGCGAGCAGCAGCGCGCCCATCGACATGGCGATGCCGACGCAGATCGTCTGCACGTCGGGCTTGATGAACTGCATCGTGTCGTAGATCGCCAGGCCCGCATACACGGAGCCGCCGGGCGAGTTGATGTACAACGAGACGTCCTTCTCGGGGTCCTCGGACTCGAGGTGCAAGAGCTGGGCGACGATCAGGTTGGCGATCTGGTCGTCGACGGGGGTGCCGAGGAAGATGATGCGCTCGTTGAGCAGGCGGCTGTAGATGTCGAACGCGCGCTCGCCGCGCGAGGTCTGCTCGACGACCATCGGCACCAGCGGGCTCATCGCGCCCGCTCCCCGCGCACGCGCACGCTCGTCGTCCTCGCTCGCTGCGTCGTGAGCGGGCTCATCGCGCCCGCTCCCCGCGCACGCGCACGCTCGTCGTCCTCGCTCGCTGCGTCGTGAGTGGGCTCATCGTCCTCGCCTTCCGTCTTGCGCGCATGGTCTCGCCATTGTTTCGCCTCGCCGCTCAGATTCCTTTTCCACAGGCTAGCTGGCCGGGCTCCGATCGCTGCCCGGCGTCCACAGGCGTGCGCCCGCGACGCCGGCGGGCTCGCCGGCCTCGGCGAGCTCCTTCTCGGGCGTCCACAGCTGCTCGCGCGCCTGCGCTTGGGCGAGCGGGATCGGCTTGGCGGCGGCGGCGATCAGATCGACCGCCTGGCGGGCCGCCAGGTCCTCGCGCGCCTCCTCCAGGCGCCCGGCGCGGCGCAGCTGCTCGAACAGCTCCTGGGGCTCGACGCCTTCGCGTGCGGCGGTCGGTTCGAGCGCCTCCAGCAGCTGCTCGTCGGAGGGCGCGACGCGCTCGGCGTCGACCACCGCTGTGATCACCGCCTCGCGGCGCAGCGCGCGCTCGGCGTCTCCCAGCATCTCGGCGAGGACGTCCTGCTCGGAGCGGCCGATCAGCTGCAGGTAGGTCTCGCGCTTGATGCCGCGGTGGGAGAGCGAGTGCAGCAGCCGCTCCCACATCTCCTGCGCGCGCGCGGCGATCAGCTCGTCGGTGACGGCCACGCGTGCGCCGGCGACGGCGGCGTCGAGCGCGGCCTGGCGAAACTCATCGGCGATCCGCTCTTCGTCGAGCTCGAGCAGGCGCCGGCGGATGTCCTCGCGCAGCTCCTGCAGGTCGTCGAAGCCGGCGTCGATCGCGAAGTCCTCGTCCACCTGCGGCAGCTCCTTGAGCTTGACCTCCTTGACGGTGATCGCAAACGAGGCGTCGCGTCCGGCGAGGCGCTCGTTGCCGTAGTCGTCGGGGAAGCGCAGCTCGACCGTGCGCGCGTCGCCGGCGCTGGCGCCGAGCAGGCCCTCCTCGAAGCCGGGGATGAGGTTGCCCGAGCCGAGCTCCACGAGCTGGTCGCGGCCCTCGCCGCCCGCGAACGGCTCCCACGCGCGCTCCTCACCGTCGCCAGCGCCGTCGGCGCCCTCCTCGTCGTCGGCAGCGAGCGCGCCGACGTAGTCGACCACCACGTAGTCGCCTGCGGCGGCGGGGCGCTCGGCGGTCTGCAGGCGCGCGAGGCGCTCGCGCATGGCCTGGATCTCCTGCTCGATCTGCTCCTCGGCGGCCTCCGGCTCGCGCCGGCCGACCTCCAGGCCCTTGTACTCGCCGAGCTCTGCTTGCGGCAGCACGCCGATCTCGATCGAGAACTCGAGCGCGTGGCCCTTGGCGGGGAGCGCCCCGAGGTCGAGCTTGGGGTCGCCGACGGGCACGATCCCGGCGAGCAGGATGGCGTCGGAGTACCAGCTGGAGAGCGCGTCGCGCACGGCCTCCTCGAGCACCGCCTCGCGCCCGATGCGCTGGATGACGAGCGGGGCGGGCACCTTGCCGCGGCGAAAGCCGGGGAGCTTCAGCTCGCGCCCGAGCTGGCGCGCCTTGCGCTCCAGGCGCTCCTCAACCTCCGTGGCGGGAACCTCCACCTGCACGCGCACCCGCGAGTCGCCGAGCTCGGTGAGCGTTGTCTTCAGAGCCGCCGGCACCCCCGCCACGATACCGTGCCGCTGGTTGAGCCCGGTGCCCGGCAGAGCAGCACTGAGGCGTGCGCAGGCCAGACTGTGGACGGGCGCGGCTGCGCACCTGGTGGGCGGCGCGCTGGACTTCGTGGCGGCGCTCGCTCGCTACTGGCGCATGCGCGCGTGCGGCTGGGTCGCCGAGCGGGCCCAACCGCACGCGCGCACAGGCGCGCTGCGCCGCTCCCTCAGGCGGCGGCAGCCGCGCCGCTGCCGCTGCCGCTGAACGACAGCTTCCCCCCGCGCGGCAGCACGAGCACCGGGCAGGTGGCCGTCTCGATCAGGTGCGCGGCTGAGGAGGTGAGCGACACGCGGCCCTCGGGGGCCCCTGCGCGCGAGTCGATCACGAGCAGGTCGGTGTCCTCGCCGACGACCGGCGCGACCTGGCCGCCGAACGCGCGGGCGAGCGCTTCGGCGGTCTCGCGCGCGCCGCCCTCGGCGTCGCCGACGGCGACGATGTTCTTGGGCGTGTTGCCGTTGGCCTGCTCGGAGAGGTCGACGGGCGCGATCGCGATCGCGGTGGCGCCGCCTTCGAGCAGGCGCTCGGCGGAGTTGCCGACCGACACGTGGCCTTTGGCGGTGTGCGAGTCCGAGCAGAACACGATCACGTCCGCGCCCTCGGAGGCGGCGAGCTTGCCGAGACCCTCGGGGGTGGAGCGGTCGGTGACGACGTGCAGCTTGGCGGCGGAGTCGCCGAGCAGCTCGACGCCGCCCTCCAGCAGTCCGTGCGCCTGGGCTTCGACGGCCTTCTCGCGGCCCGCGTCGACCTCGTGGGCGTGGCGCACGTAGGCGAGCGAGACCTCTGCGCCTGCCCGCCCGAGCAGACGACCGAGGGCGATCGCGTCGTCCTCGTTGGCGGTGCCGTCGTAGGAAACGATGACCTTGGTTGACATTGGGATTCCTCCTGTTGAGGGCGCGCCCCACGTCAGCGCCGATGGGTTTTCGGGACTCTCGTTCGCTGGCATCTTCGCACGATCCTGCCATCAGCGCAAATAATATTTATTATATATAATATAAGATGATCTAATGCTAAACGTCGCGCGTTTGAAGCTCCTCAAGGAGGTCGCCTATCGCGGCTCGTTCTCGGCTGCCGCCGGCGCGCTGTCCTACACGCAGTCGGCGGTCTCCCAGCAGATCGCGGCGCTGGAGGGGGAAGTTGGCATGACGCTGCTCGAGCGCCATCCGCGCGGCGTCAGCCTGACCGCCGCGGGGCAGACGCTGGTGGGACACGCGGAGGGCATCCTCGCGCGCCTGGACGCGGCGGAGGCCTCGATGGCGGCGATCGCCGGCCTGCGCGGTGGGCGCCTGCGCGTGGCCTCCTTCCCGACCGCCGGCGCACGGCTGATGCCGCTGGCGATCGCCGAGTTCTGCGCCGCCTACCCGGCCATCGAGCTGAGCCTCGCGGAGGGCGAGCCGGAGGCGATCGTGCCGCGGCTGCGCGCCGGCGAGCTCGACCTGGCGCTGCTGTTCGAGTTCGCCGACGAGCAGCTGGAGCGCGAGCAGCTCACGCGCACGGACCTGTTCGCGGACCCGCTGTACCTGGCGCTGGCGCGCGCGCACCCGCTGGCCGGCGCCGAGCGCGTGCGCCTGCAGGACCTGGCCGAGGAAGCGTGGGTGCAGACCTCGCGCGCGAGCCCGTGTGCGCGCCACGTGGTGCGCAGCTGCCACGCCGCCGGCTTCGAGCCGCGTGTGGCGTTCGAGAGCGACGACTACCAGACCGTCCAGGGCCTGGTCGCCGCCGGCGTGGGCGTCGCGCTGATCCCGCAGCTGGCGCTGCCGGCGACGCGCGCCCCACAAGCGGGCACGAGCGCGGACATCGTCATCCGCGAGCTGTCCCCCGCCTCGCCGGTGCGCCGCGTGATCGCAGCGGTCCCCACGGGTGCGCGCCTGGTGCCCGCGGCGCCGGCGATGCTGGGCGTGCTGGAAGCGGTGGCCAGGGACTACGAGCACCACAAGGGGCGCCCGGCCACTTAGCCGGGCGCCCCTCACTGCCTGCCTGCCGGCCGGCAGGCGGGCGGTGCTGCTCAGAAACTGCAGGTGCTGTTCATCTGTTCGGCCATCTTCTGGTAGCCCGTCGGCGTGGCGTGGATGTCAGGACCATCCGCTTTGCCGTCGAACGTGTTGAAGTTGGCCATGTTCGTCCATTCGGCGAGGTTGGCTTCTTCCTGTTCCTCCGCCGCTTTGGTTTCGTTGCCCAACGCGACGTTGAACAGCGTCTCGGCGTCGCTGTAGCAGACGCGCAGACCCACGTTGTGATGCGTGAGCGTTGCCTGCTCCAGCTCGATCAACGCAGCGGCCGCTTCGTTGAACCCGGTCTCCAGTTCGGTCTGGTGGTTTTCTCCGGGCACGAGTTTGCCGGCGTATTTCGTCACGCCCCGCACGCGGCCGTACGGGTCGTAGGTGCCCTCGAAGATCACCTTGCCGTGATACCCGGCGTGGTGGAGCTCCGCGAGGATGCCGATGATGTTCGTGTCGATCTGCGTGTAGTCGGCCGACAGCCCGCTTCTGATGATTTCAAGGATGATTCTTTCGCCTTCTTCGACCAGTTCGAGGCCGTGTTCGGCGACGTATTTGGCGGCGAGTTCCTCGCCGATTTTCTCACCTTCTTCAGTGAGCTGCGTTTTGTGTTCGAGTAGGTATTTGAGGCCGTCTTCGACGCCCTTTTTCGACAGTTCACTGGCGTGCGCCTCGGAGTATTCGTAGGCCAGCTGACCGATGCGTTCGCGGAACGCCGGTTCTTCGCCATTCGTTTCTGCGTAGGCCTGCCCGATCACCTGTTCGACGACGTACGCTTCGACCTCTTCTTTGGCGATCTGGTTGACTTTTTCTTCGATCTCTTTTTCGGCCTCTTTCTTCACCAGTTTTTCGACTTTCGCTTCGACCTCCGCCGTCCCTTCTTTTTCAGCTTTGGCGACGGTGTGAAGCTCGTCGTTGGCGCCGATGTCGAGCGAGACCATCTTCACGGGCGTGCCCGCTTCCTGCTCGACTTTGATCGTTTCGATCGCGCTTTCGAGCTGCGATTTGGTGCCGCCGTATTCGTGGTGCAGCGGCAGGAAGAACGGGTGTTCTTCGGAACCGCGGTTGGTGTAGTGGTATTCGCACGGGGCTTCGCCGGTGACCGGCTCGGAGACCCTGCGTTTCACCAGCGAGTTGATTTCGGCGAGCAGCGCCGGGTTGTCGCCGATCAGCGACTCCGTCGTCTCGCCTGGGCAGCCGTCGTTGACGATTTGCACCTTGTTCCCCGTCCCGTTGACGAGCTTGAGGTAGTCGTTGGCGTAGCCGTGTTCGAACGCCGCCGGGTTCTCGCCCAGGGATTCGTTTTCGTTGAACAGCTGCTGGGAGTAGCCGAACGCCAGCGAGTCGCCCAGCGCCACATACGTGTACTTCACTTTTCCAGGCTTGGCTGCGGCCAGCGACGGCAGACCCAGCGCCGCCAGGGCGACAAGCGCCACGACGCATCCGAGCAGCCGACACAGTCGTCGCGTGCTCGCCCGACGTACGCCATTCATGGCATGCATCTCATCCTCCTAGTTCGCGGCGGGACGGACGGCAAAGCGGACGCACGTGCCGCAACTAGCAACCTCGCAGCGCAGACCTCTCTCCTCCCAGCCCCATCTCTTTTCTTTCCCTCACTGTGGAGTGTCGCCGAGCATCCAGCCCGGCGACGTTGGACGACCATAGCCTCACCCAGCCACAATGTCAACCTGGTTGTGCAAGCGCGACCGGCGCGGCGCTCGCCGCGCGATGGTGTCCGTGGCAGCTGGCATCGTTTTGCGCATGAGCGTCCTGCTGATCCTTGGCGTGCTCGCCGGCGTCTTGATCGGTGCGGCCTGCGCGACGCTGCTCGCACGCGGCGGGCGTGGGCGCATGCATGAGCAGCTGAAGGCGATCTCCGTGGACGTGCTCGCGCAGACGGGCGACTCGCTGGCGCAGCGTCTCGCCGAGGCGCGCCGCGCCGAGGAGGAGCGCGCTCAGGGCGAGATGGCGCGCCGGGCGGAGGAGATCAAGGGCGTGGTCGCGCCCGTGCAGGAGAAGCTCGGCAGGATGGAGAGCGAGATCTCGCGCCTGGAGCGTGAGCGCCGTCAGGCCCAGGGCGAGCTCGCGCAGATGGTCCGCCAGCTCGGCGAGGGCGTGGGGACGCTGCGTGCGGAGACCGGCAACCTCGTGGCGGCGCTCAAGCGCCCGTCCACACGCGGCTCCTGGGGTGAGATCCAGCTGCGCAACGTGGTGGAGATGGCGGGCATGGTCGCGCATTGCGACTTCGTCGAGCAGAGCACGATCCACACCGACGAGGGCATGCTGCGCCCGGACATGCTCGTGCGCCTGCCCGGCGGCAAGCTGGTGGTGGTCGACTCGAAGGTGCCGCTGGACGCCTACCTGTCCGCGCTGGAGGCCGGCGAGGAGCGCGAGCGCGAGCTGCACGCGGCGCGTCACGCGCGCCAGACGCGCGAGCACATCGCCAAGCTCGCCGCCAAGGGCTACCAGCGCCAGTTCGACTGCACGCCCGAGTTCGTCGTCATGTTCGTGCCCTCGGATGGCATCTACCAGGCGGCGCTCGCGCAGGACCCGGCGCTGATCGAGTACGGCGTCGGCCAGCAGGTGCTGATGGCGACGCCGACGACGCTGATCGGCCTGTTGTGGGCCGTGCACTACGGCTGGCGCCAGGAGCTGATCGCGCAGTCGGCGCGCGAGATCGCGGAGTCCGCACGCGAGCTGCACACGCGCCTCGGGCGCTTCGTGACGCCGCTCGCCAAGGTCGGGCGCCAGCTCGACTCGGCCGTCGGCGCCTACAACGAGGCGGTGGGCTCGTTCGAGCACCGCGTGATCCCGCAGGTGCGCCGCATCGAGCAGGCGGGCGCGACGTCCGAGCGCGAGGTGCTGGCGCCGGCGGCGCTGGAGATCACCGCGCGGGCGCTCACCGCGAGGCCGGAGCGCGCGGTTGACGCGGCTGAGGATCCGCCGCAGGCAGGCCTGCCGCGCGCGGTCGGCGCCGAGCTGCCACCGCGAGCAAGGATCTCCGGCGGCGTGTGAGCACCGTCGCGATCAGCGCGAGCGCCACCGGCACGGTGGCGGGCAGCTCGTCCACGAAGAAGAACAGCAGGTCGAAGGAGATCGCGAACAGCGCGGTGAGCGCGGCCGCGCGCAGCTGCAGCCGGCGGCCGAGGCTGGCGGCGAGCAACCCGCCGAGCGCGCCGGCGATGAACAGATCGCCGTAGCCCATCACCGCCGAGCCGAACACCGCGCTCTGCAGCTGCGGCAGGCCTGCCACCGGGCGCGCGGCGTTGAGCGCGTTGTTGGGGCGCTGCAAGAGGTCTGAGACGACGAGCGCGGTGTCGGCTGCGGCCATCGCGAGGATGCCCGCAGCCAGCCAGCGCGGCGGTGTTGCCGTGGCGATCAACACCCCGAGGGCGGCGCAACTGAGCGCCGAGAGCAGCACCGCTGCGCCCTCCCCCACGAGCCCTTCCCGGTCGGCCCAGGCGAGCGCGAACAGCACCAGCACGGACCCCGCCCGCGGCAGCCGGGGCGGGGCGGCGTTCCAGACGAGCCAACCGAGCGCGAGCGCCGCCAGCAGCGGCACCGCGACCAGCGCCAGGTAGGTGAGGCCTTGCGCGCTGGCTTGTTCGGCGGCGCGCGCGCCGAACACGAACGCGATGATCGACAGCGGCGGCACGATCGCCCAGCGCCGGCTGCGCAGACGCGCCGGCAGCGCGTGGCGCAGCGTGCCGGGGAGCGCCACCAGGCCGCCCTGGGCGAGCGAGAGCAGGCCGATGGAGAGCCAGAAGGGGAGCACCACCGGTCAACATAGATGGCGCGTGGATGGCGCGTGGATGGCGCGTGAGCGACGCGCCGCAGCCGCCGGCGGGCAGGGCGCCGCTCAGTGCCCGAGCTGCACGGTCTTCACGACCAGCAGCACGACCGCCACCACCAGGTAGCCGCGCAGCAGCAGCATGCCCGCCTTGCGCCCCGGCGAGAAGGCGGGACGCTCGAGCAGCGCCAGCGGCGGCATCGTCCAGGTGCTGCGCCGCTCGGGGCTGAACTTCTCCACCTGCACGCCCGCCGGCGTGCGGTTGTGGAGCGCGTACAGCGCCATCCCCAGGAGCGTCACCGCCAGCAGCGCGGACAGGTAGACGAACAGATGCACGACGTTCACGCTGGGAAACATCGTGCTCGCCACGAGGATCAGCGAGAGCTCGACCAGCACGCCGATGATCACGCCGGCGAGTGCGTTCAGCCACGGGGCGTTGCACCACGGGCCGAGCACCTCGCGGTCGTTGCACAGCAACAGCAGGAACACGGTGGCGCTCGGCAGCAGCACGCCGGCGAGCGCCTGCACGGAGGTGGTGATCAGCCCGAGCGGGGCGCCGGGAATCAGCACCACGCCCGCCGCCGCCACCACCATCAGCGTGAAGCTCGCGTAGAACAGCTTCGCGTCCAGCGGCCCGCGGTTGAGCGAGTGCTTGGCGCCGAACACGTCGCCGAACGCGTAGGAGGTGGCGAGCGTGACCGCCGCGGCGCCGATCAGCGACGCGTTCAGCAGCACGATCGCAAAGCACGTGCCCGCCGCCGACCCCAGCCGGCGGGCGAGCTCGGAGGCGACGGCGCCGGCGTTGGCGAAGTGGGCGAAGTCGGGCGTGCCGGCGAACGCGAACGCGGTCACGGCCACGAGCGCGCCGGCGCCGAGCACCACCACGAACGCGCCGATCACGGTGTCCGTGCGCTCGTAGTTGATCCACCGCGGGGTGATGCGCTTGTCGATGATGTTCGACTGCTGGAAGAACAGCTGCCACGGCGCCACGGTGGTGCCCACGATCGCGATGATCAGCAGCACCGCCGTCGAGCTGGCGCCGCCGTGGATGCTCGGCACGAACGTGTGCGCCAGCGCGTCGCCCACGTGCGGGTGCGCGAACACGAGCAGCGGGATGACGAGGAAGTTGGCGACCACGAACACGTACATGAAGCGCTCCCAGTTGCGAAAGCTGCCGGTGGAGGTGATCGCCACCAGCGCCAGCGCCGCGACCGGCACGGCGACGTAGTGGCTCACGCCGAAATAGCCGAGCGCGAGGCTCACGCCGATGAACTCGGTGACGATCGTCAGGAAGTTGAGGATGAACAGGTCGCCGACCGAGAACCAGCCCCAGAAGCGCCCGAAGCGCTCGTTGATCAGCCGGGCGTGCCCGACGCCGGTGACCGCGCCGAGCCGGATGACCATCTCCTGGTTGACGATCAGCACGGGGATCAGCAGCACCAGCACCCACAACAGGCTCGTGCCGTAGTTCTGGCCCGCCTGCGCGTACGTGGACACGCCGCCGGCGTCGTTGTCGCCGACCATCACGATCACCCCCGGCCCCATGATCGCCAGCAGCGCGAGCGTGCGCGCGCGCCAGCCGTGGCGCTCGCCGCTGTCGTGCACGCGGATCGTCCCCAGCGCGCCGCGGATGTCGCCGATGTGCGCCTCGTCCAGTACCGGAGGGACGCCCGCGGGCAACTGCTCGGCCGCCGCCAGCGTCGTCTGCTCGTCGTTCATCTCGGGCTCCTCCTTTCCTGTTCGCGGGACCGCCATTCACTCTCTCGGCGAGCGTGCGTCCGCGTCAGCGCACACGCACTACGCCGCGGCGCACGCCAACTGGACGGATGTCCCGTGAGGAGCTGCGCTAGGCGAGCAGGGACGGGTCCGACGGGCGTGCGGCCGGCTGGATACTTCGCGGCTGTTCTCGATCCATGCCGGCCTCCTTTCCAAGCGCCGTCGGAGAAGTTCGTCAACTCCAGCCTAGCAAGCGAGCCGCGTCCGCGGCAGGCGGGAACGCCGGCGGCGCGCAAGGCCAAACGGCCTGCGCCACACGCTCGGGATCGTCAGTCGCGCACGACGCCAAAGCGCCGGCGCCAGCCGCTCGGCAGCGTCAGCTCGAGCACGTCATCGACGGTCACCACACCGACCATCCGCCCGTCCTCGTCGCGCACCGGCAGCATCACCAGGTTGTAGTCGGTCATCATGCGCGCGACCTCCGGTAGATCGGCGTCGGTGGGCACCGACACGGGCTCGTGCTCGGCGATCTGGGCCAGTGGCGTATGCGGCTCGGAGCGCAGCAGGGTGACGACGAACACCGAGCCGCGTAGGCTGCCCTCGTCGTCGAGCAGGTACACGCTCGTCAGCGTGCCCGCGCCGAGCTCGCTGTCGCGCACCTTCGCCAGCGCCTGCGCGACGTGGTCGGTGGGCGCCAGCGCGATGAAATCTGGGCTCATCAAGCCGCCGGCCGTCGAGGGGTTGTAGCCGAGCAGCGCTTCGATCTGGCGGCGCTGGGTGGCGGGCAGCAGCGCGAGGATCCGTCCCCGGCGCTCCTGGTCGATCTCCACGATCAGATCGGCGGCGTCGTCGGGGGCCATGCGCGCCACCACCGCCGCCGCCTGGGTGTCCGGGCGCTCGCGCAGGAACTCCAGCTGGTGATGCTCGTCGAGCTCCTCGAACACATCCGCCTCGAGCTCGCGGTCCTGGGAGACGGCTTCGATGATCTCCTCGCCCTCCTCGTGCGAGGCGGCCTCGACGAGGTCGGCGATCTCCGCCGGGTGCAAGTTGGCGAGCTTGCGGTGGGAGAAGCGCAGGCGCGAGCTGGGGACGTGCCCGACGAACGGCTCCATCTCAGACCAGTCGAGGAACGGGCGATCGCCGATCAGGCCACGCAGGCGACGCGGCAGCGCGCGGCGCAGCCGCGCGCGCGAGTCCTGATCGACGCCCACCACCCGCCACCAGCCGTCGATGCACGACAGCTCGATCTCGTGGGCGGTGATCAGACGCGGCGGGTCGGCCTCCACGTCCACGAGCTTGCGACCGAGCACGTCGCCCGCCAGCAGCGCCTCGCCGGCGCGGCGCTCGAACCTGCTCAGGCTGAGCTTCTCCCCCGACAGCCGCACCGCCCCCGGCTGCATGGAGGCGATGCGATCGACAGGCACGAACAGCTCGCGGCCGCCGATCCTCGCCTTCAGGCCGGTCACCGGCGGATAGCCGCCGTCGGCCAGCCGGACGATCAGGTCCTCGACGCGACCCAGCCGCTCGCCCGCGCGGTCCAGCAGCGGGCTGCGCAGCACAGAGGACAGATGCATGACCGGCTGTGGCACCCTGTCCCTAACGTTAGTCGCCGTCCCCGACGAGCACGGTCGAAGGCGCCGAACATAAAGAAGGGCATCATTCGCCTTTAGACGAACTTAAGGCCTGCTTGCAGGCTTTCTTCGGCCGCTCTTACGGCCTGCGACCACCATCTATACGACGCACGATGACGGAACGCACCAGAGCATCCTGGCTCGTTTACGCACTGGGAGCTCTTTGCGCCGGTGCGATCGTCGCTGCCGTGCTGCTCGTGGGACCCGCGTCGGGCAGCCAGGCGACCGTGACGCGTACGGCCACCGTCGCGCGAGGCGTCGTGCAGTCGACGGTGTCCGGCAGCGGCACGCTCGAGCCGGCGAGCAAAGTCGGCGTCAACTTCGCTGCCAGCGGAACGCTCACAGGACTTTTCGTGAGCGTCGGCCAGCACGTGGTCAAGGGCCAGCTGCTGGCCGAAATCAGCCCGACCAGCGCAGAATCGAGCTTGCGCTCGGCGGACATGAGCCTGACCAGCGCGGAAGCGTCCTACCAGGCGGCAATCGAAGGACTCACGCCCGTGGAGTTGCGCGAGGCGGACATCAGCGCGGCGCAGTCACGCGCTGCGGTCAGCTCAGCACAACAATCGCTGCGCGAGGCCCGGCAGACGGCGAAGTCAGACGAAGCCTCCGCCGCCGCGACGATCGCCCAGGACGAAGTGGCGCTGAAGCGCACCGAACAGTCGGTTGCCCTGGAAGCGACCAGCGCGCAGGACGCGGTCAGCGAGGCGGAGAGCCAGCTGAGCTCCGACGAACAGACGCTCGCCGCTGCCCGCACGCAGCTCGAAGAAGCGAAGTCCCAGCTGGCCAACGAAAAGGCCAAGTCGCCTCCCAGCGAATCAAAGGTCAGCGCTGCTGAATCGAAGGTCAGCTCGGCCGAAGCGACCGTGAAGTCCGACGAAGCGAAAGTCAAACAGGACAGCGATTCGATCGTCAGCGCCCAGAACAGTCAGGCCTCCACCGCGCTCAAGGGCCAGCAGTCGATCGACAGCGCCCGCAACACGATCGCCAACGCGAAGCTGAACCTGTCCGCCACCAAGCTCAAGGACCACCAGTCGATCGTGCAGGCGCAGACGAGCGTGACGAGCGCCCAGCAGTCGCTGCAGGCCACGCTCGCCGCCAACGAAGCCAAAGCGGCGCCGCCGACACGCTCGACCGTGGTGAGCGCGGAAAACAGCGTCCAGAGCGCGCGGCTGACGGTTGAAAACGCCCAGCGCACGTTGTCGGAGACGCGACTGTACGCACCCGCCGAAGGGGTGGTCGCGTCGATCAAAAGCGTGGTCGGCGAAGCCGTTTCAGGCACCGGCAGCGGGACGTCCTCCAGCGAAGCGAGCACCAGCGCCACGAGCGCCAGCACGACCAGCGCCACGCGCGGCACCAGCTCCGACACGGGCACGAGCGCCAGCACCACCGGCACCACCGGCACCACCAGCAGCGCCACGCGCGGCGCCGGCACCGGCGCGAGCGGCGCGGAGAGCAGCGGCGCCAGCACGAGCGGGGCCGGCAGCGAGAGCAGCGGCGCCAGCTCCGGCGCGAGCGGCAGCGAAGGCAGCGCGGGCAGCACCGGGGCGGGCTCGAGCCCAACCGGCGGCACCGGCAGCACCGGCGGCGGCGAAACCGGCAGCGCCCCCAGCGCCACGGCGAGCACCGCCGACGACGGTGGCGGCAGCTTCCACGACATCGCCGACGTCCAGGATGTCGCCGACCCGAGCGCCGCGAGCGCCGCCAGCGGCGCGAGCGGTGCGAGCACCGGCGCCAGCACGAGCGGCGAAAGCAGCAGCAGCAGCAGCAGCAGCAGCTCGTTCATCGAACTGGTCGGTCTACATGGCTACCAGCTGGTGGTGCCGTTGAGCGAGTCTGAAATCAGCAACGTGGAAGTCGGGCAGATCGCCACCGTGACCGTCGAAGCGCTCGAAGGGCGCAAGTTCGCCGCGCACGTGGTAGGCCTGCCGGTGCTCGCGACCAGCAGCAGCGGCGTGGTGAGCTACGACGTCACCTTCCAGCTCGACCAGGTGGAATCGCGTCTGAAACCCGGCATGAGCGCGACCGCCGAAGTGGTCGTCAAACAGGAAGAAGGCATCAACGTCCCGACCAGCGCGATCTCCGCCGACAGCGTGACGGTGGTGCGCGCCGGCAAGGACGTCCATCAGCGCGTGGTCACCGGGATGGCCGGCAACAGCTCGACGATCATCCTCAGCGGCTTGAACGCGGGCGAAACTGTGGTGCTGCCGAGCGTGAGCACGAGCTCGAGCACGAGCGCCACCAACGCCCTCTCGCGGCTGGGCAGCAAACTCGGTGGCGGGGGGCTCGGTGGTGGAGGGCTCGGCGGCGCAGGGCTCGGCGGCGGAGGCGCCGCCTTCTTCAGGGGCGGCGGCTGATGCGCCGCGCGCTGCGCTCGCGCACGTCGCCCGAGGTGCGGCCCGTGCGCGAACAGCCCCTCATCAGGCGTGTGCCGCTCGCGCAGCCGCCGGCGGACGGGCGCGCGCGCGCTGCGCGCCGGCCGGTCATCCAGGTGCTGGGCGTGACGAAGATCTTCACCTTGGGGCAGATCCGCGTGCGGGCGCTGCGCGACATCTCGCTGCGCATCGAGACCGGTGACTTCGTCGCGATCATGGGCAGCTCGGGGAGCGGCAAGAGCACGCTGATGAACATCCTCGGCTGTCTGGACGTCCCGACGAGCGGTCGCTACCTGATCGACGGCATGGACGTCAGCCACATGGACGAGGACGATCTCGCCGACCTGCGCAACCGCAAGATCGGCTTCGTCTTTCAGAGCTTCAACCTGGTCGCGCGCACCAGCGCGCTCGTCAACGTCGAGCTGCCGCTCGCCTACGCCGGCCTGCGGGGCGCCGCGCGCAGAAGGCGTGCTGAACGCGCGCTCAGCTCGGTGGGGATGGCCAACCGCATGCACCACCAGCCCTCAGAGCTCTCCGGCGGCCAGCAGCAGCGGGCGGCGGTTGCGCGGGCGATCGTGACCAACCCGTCGCTGATCCTCGCCGACGAGCCCACCGGCAACCTGGACTCGCATGCGACCGAGGACGTCCTGCGGATCTTCGCGCACTTGAACGAAGAAGGACGGACGATCGTGCTGATCACGCACGAGCCGGACGTCGCCGAGCAGAGCAAGCGGATCGTCCGTCTCAGCGACGGCCAGATCGTCGAAGACCGGCGCCTGGCCGACGTGCATGACCCTCCGCCCACGCCGCACGACCTGAAGTCCGCGCACCACCATCCCGCCGAGACGAGCGTCGCGGAGGCGCAGCCGTGATCGGAGCGGAGACGCTGCGCATCGCGTGGAGCGGCATCACCGCCAACAAGCTCCGCTCCGGCCTGACGATCCTGGGCATGACGATCGGGGTGGGCTCGGTGATCGTGCTGATCGCCGTCGGCAACGGCTCCTCGAAGGCCGTGGCCTCGCGCATCCAGAGCCTCGGCACCAACGTGCTGATCGTGCAGGCCGCCGGCGGGGGCTTTCGCGGCGGCGCGCGGGCGAGCAGCGCCTCCACGGTGTCGCTGACCAAGCAGGACGCCGAAGCGTTGCAGAACCCTGGGCTGGCCCCGGACGTCAAGAACGCCTCGCCGGTCGTCAACGCCACCGGCGTGAAACTGGTGTACGGCAACTCCAGCTTCGAACCGTCCTCGTTCGTCGGCACCACGCCCTCCTATCTGACCGCGCACAGCTACACGATCCAGGAAGGCACCTCGTTCACCGCCGAAGACGTGAGCTTGGACAGGCGCGTGGCGGTGATCGGCCAGGAAGTCGTGCAGGAACTGTTCGCCGGGCAGAGCGCGGTCGGGCAGAACATGAAGGTCAACGGCAGCAACTACGAAGTGGTCGGCGTGCTGGCGAAAAAGGGAACCAACGGCGCCACCAACGAGGACGACGTGGTGATGGCCCCGATCACCACCGTGCAGGACTCGATCACCGGCACCGGGCCGATCGACTCGATCACCGTCCAGGCGAAGTCCGAAGCCTCGCTGAACGCCGCGGAATCGGAGGTCACCTCGATCCTCGAGGAACGCCACAAGATCAAAGACACCGCCGAACCCGGCTTCAGCGTGCTCAACCAGGGATCGCTGCTGGAAACCTCCAGCTCCACGAGCAGCGTGTTCACGACGCTGCTGGGAGAGGTCGCCGCGATCTCGCTGCTGGTTGGCGGGATCGGCGTGATGAACATCATGCTCGTGAGCGTGACCGAGCGCACGCGCGAGATCGGCATCCGCAAGGCGATCGGAGCCAGGCGCAGCGACATCCTCACCCAGTTCCTGACCGAGGCCATGCTGGTGTCGCTGTTCGGCGGCGTGCTCGGCGTGGCTGTCGGCATCCTCGCCAGCCAGTTCGAAATCGCCGGCGTGCACCCTGAGGTGGCGACGTACTCGATCTTCTTGGCCTTCGGCGCGGCACTGGCCTCCGGCCTGTTCTTCGGCACCTACCCGGCCGCTCGCGCGGCCGCCCTGCGACCGATCGAAGCGCTGCGCTTTGAGTGAACCATCTTCCCCCCACCAGGAGCCCGCAATGCCCAACGAGCAGTCAGCCACATCCCCCGAGGGCCCCGTCGGAGCGGGCCCCGCGCACCAGCCCGGCGGCGGTGCGCAGCAGCCGGCAACCTATGAGCCGCCCACGTACGCGGCGGTCGAAGAGGACGACGAATGGCTGGACGAGTCCGAGGAGCTGCCCCGCCGACCGCGCCGACGCCTGTTCGGGAGCGGCGGAAACCCCGTCTTCCTCGCGCTGCTCGCGGTGCTGCTGATCGCCTGCGGGTTCATCGGCGGCGTGCTCATCGAGAAGGGCGAAACGTCGTCCAGCTCTCCCGCCGGCTCGAGCGGCTCGGCGGCCAGCCTCGCTTCGCGCTTCCGCGCGCTGCGCGGAGGAACTTCGAGCACCGGCAGCAGCTCGACGTCCACGAGCGCAGCGCCGGGCTCCAGCGGCGGCTTCGTGCGCCCGACCGCGGGTACGGTCGCGTACCTGCAAGGCAGCACGCTGTACGTGACCAACGCGGAAGGCAACACCGTCAAGGTCACGACCTCAAAGGGCACGAGCGTGACCAAGACGGTCACAGCGAGCGTCGCGGGCATCCACCCAGGCGAAACCGTGACCGTCACCGGCGAAACCGGCGCGAGCGGCATCGTCAGCGCCGAATCGATCAGCGTCGGCTCGAGCGCTGGCGGGCTCGCGTCGCTGTTCGGCCGCTCGGGCGGCGCGGGCACGGGCGCCGGCGGCACGTCCAGCAGCAAAGAACCCGCGCTCTTCGGCAACGGCAGCTAGCTACATTGGCTGCGGGAGACACCGATGGGCGGGCGACTTCGTCAAACGTGATGATCCAACAAAGGAAGGCAATGCCTCACATCAACAGCAAAAGCGCCAAACCGGCGATCGTCCTGCTCGTCCTCGCGCTCGTCAGCGTCATGCTGGCCGCCTGCGGCGGCTCCTCCAACCCCTCCACCGGCTCCTCGACCTCGACGAGCACCAGCAAAGCAAGCGAGAGCGCCAGCGCGACCACCCCAACCACCAGCACCGCGGGGCCAAAAGCCGGGCATTCTTCGAAGCTGCGCGAATGCCTGCAGAAGGAAGGCGTCACGCTGCCCAAACGCGAACCCGGCAAGGGCGGCCGCGGCTTCTTCGGCGGCGCCGGCGGGGCGAAACCGCCGGCGGGCGAGTCGCTCTCGAAGCTCCGCGCCGCGCTGAAAAAGTGTGGCGGCGCAGCCGGGGGCTTCACCGGCGGCGGGCACTTCTTCAACAGCCCGGCGGTCAAGCAGGCCTACGCGAAGTTCGCCTCGTGCATGCGCGCCAACGGCGTGAACCTGCCGGAACCGAACACGTCTGGCAAAGGCCCGGTGTTCAACACCAAGGGCATCGAAACGTCGAGCTCGACGTTCAAATCGGCGGAGGCCAAGTGCCGCAGCGACCTGGTCGGCGCCTTCCGTGTGCGGCCAGGGATCCACGCCGGCGCCGGCGCATCGGGCGCGGGTGCGTCGGGCGCGGGCGGAGCAGCAGCCGGCTGATTCTCAGCGCTTCGGGTCGGGGATCGCCGCCGAGCTCGGCTTGGTGGCGATCACCGGCAGCGGCAGCGCCGCCACGCGCTGCATCAGCTGGTTCCACTGCGTGGCGCTGAGCGCGCTCGTGCTGACCACGGGTGCCGGGGCGGTGCGACCCGCGCCGGCTGAATGGGCGGCCGTCGCCGCCGCCGCCCGGTCGAGCGTGGCGCTCGCCAGTGGCGCGCTGAAGGCGAGGTGGATGTGGTTCCAGGCGACTGGGTTGGCGTGCGTGTTGGGCGCGCCGGGGAAGCGCATCAGGCTGACGATCTCGTGCGGCACGAACCCGGAGGGCAGGGTGAGCAGCGTGCGGACCGTCAGCTCGGTGATCGTTTCCGGCCCCTGGTGACCGGCGATCGGCGTGCCGTTGATCGCCGAGATGTCCACCTCGTCGCCGCTTAGCGTGGTGGTCGTGAACCCGCGCTCGGTGCAGCGCAGCGCGCTGACCGTCGGCTCCAGCCCGCTGCGCGAGAGGAACTCGAGCACCGCCAGCACCCGTTTGTCGACCCGGCCGGCCGCCACTTCGTGGCGCGCACACGCGTCCATCGTGATCCCTGGGTCCGATAGCACAGCGCGCTCGAGCTGCGCGTGCGAGAGCAGGAACACATCGCTGGCGGTAGCCCCCAGTAGCGGGTCGCTGGCCTGCGCGCCCTGCGGATGCAGCGCCTTTTGTAGCTGCGCCCAGTTGGCGAGCACGGGCGCGGGGTTGACCGTTTCGGGGTCCCCTGCGGGGCGGATGGCAAAGCGCATGTGGCCGTCGCGTGCGCCCGGCGGCATGCTGACGCGCCCGAGCACCGTGCCGCTGGCGACCACCGAGCCCACGCGCAATGGCAGGGCGTGGCCGGCCTTGTCGATCCGGGCCCTGCGGGCGGCGTTCGCGGCGTCGGCTGCACGCGCGTCCTGGTTGCCTGGATGGGCATACAGGCGCGTGCGGTCCATGCCCGCGGGCACCGCTTCCTGTGAGGCGGACTGCAGCGAGACCTGGCCGGCGCCGGTGGGGTTGGGGGTGAGCGGGGTCTGCACGTGCAGGGTCACCGGCTGGGTGCCCGCGCTGGCGGGCTGCACGGGCGCGGGCCCGCGCGTGCTGGCTGCTTCCACGACCGTCGCGTTGGCCCGCCGCGCCTGGTGCGCTTTTGGCAGCGTGTAGGTCGGGGCGATGCTCCCGAGACCGGCGTAGGTGAACACGTCCCCGTAGACGTCACGCAGCACCAGGAACCTGCCGAGCTTGCGTGAGTGCCCGATCTGCATGATGCGTCCGTCCTGTACGGCGACGACCGACGCGTTGGGCGCGCTCAGCAGTTCCACCAGCTGCATCGGCCGCTGCTCGCCGCTAGCGGCGTTGGCGCCTTTCGCGGTGGCGGCGGCCGCGGCAGCCGCCGGCGAGGGCGCTGTCGTGGCACCGGGCGCCAGGGCGCCGGCGCCGGGCGCCGCAGCCGTTTTCGCGCTCGCGCTCGCGCTCGACGCGGGGGTCGCGTTGGCCGTGGCGCTGGCCGCCGAGGGCAGCGCCGCGACCGGGCTCCACGACAGGTGCTTGCCGGTGACGGGCAGACGGCCGTCCACCAGGCCGGTGAGCGTGGCGATCAGGTCCTTGGGAAAGGTGGAGATCAGCTTCGCGCGCAGCAGCACCGATTCGACGTATTCGTTGGAGTGGTTGTAGGAGAAGATCGCCGCGCGCAGGTTGGTCGCCGCACCGGCGGCGCGCAGATAGCGCGCGGCGGCGAAGATCGCGTCAACCGGGTTGTAAGGGTCGGCGTAGCCGGCGTTGAGCGCGTCCACGCCGTACTGCAGCCAGGTGCTGGGCATGAACTGCATCCAGCCGACGGCACCCGCGGTTGACACCGACAGGTCGCTGCCGAAGTCGGTCTCGATTTCGTTGATCGCCGCAAGGATCTGCCACGGAACGCCGTACTGGACGGCGGCTGCCTTGTAGATCGGCAGCAGGAACAGCGGGATGCGGTAGAAGTCGAGCGCCTGGGTGGACGCTTCGGAGGAGGCGAGCAGCGCGGCCAGCGCGCCGGCCTCGGCCGCCACCGTCTGTGGCGAGGCGGCGACGTGATTGGGAAGGGCGGCGGTCTTGTGGCGGGCGCGCTTGCCGCCGGTGCGCTTGGCGACGGTGCTCGTTTCGTGCGGCTTGGAGGCCTTGCTCGGCGAGCTCTGCTGCTTGCGCTTGAGCACCACCGTCGGGGCTTCCTCCGCCGCCGGTTCGCCGGCAGCCGGCGCACTCGTGCCGGTGGTCGTGGTCGGCGTGCTCGGCGTGGTGCTGGATGGCGCGCTAGCACCCGGCGTGCTCGCCGGCGCGGTTGTCGTCGGCGTGCTGGTGGTTTCAGCGGGCGTCGTCGTAGGCGCTGGCGTGGTGGTGGTCGTGGTGGTTGTTTCAGTCTGCGACTGGTCGGTGTCGCCGCTTTGCGCGCTGCCTGAGGGTTCGCTGCTGGTGGTGCCGGCCGGCGTGGTGGCGGTTTCGCCCCACGCGGCGTTGGCGAGCGGGCCGCCGAGGCCGGCGGCCGTCAAGCCGCTGCCCGCGAGGGCGGACAGGATCGCGCGCATTGCCCGTCGGCGGGCGCGGTTCACGGGCGGCATCGGCGGTTGTCAGTCATGTCGGGGACGTCCCATGTCTTGTGGTCGGCGCAGTGGGCCCACAAGATGCGGGTACGCCCACCGGCATTCTTATCGGCAGCCAACCAAGATTCCGTAAAGGATTCGTAATCGTGCCGGCAATTCCTGGCCGCCCGCACGATGGCTTGTAGCGGAAAGCATGAACGCGCGTCCCCCGACGGCCCCGGCGGCCCCGCGCGTGGCGCGCGCCGACGCGATACCCTTGCGCTGTGGAAACGGTCCTGTCGGTCATCGAGGTCGGCGTCGCGGTCATCCTGGTGCTGCTCGTGCTGATGCATTCGGGCAAGGACTCAGGCCTGTCGGGCGCGTTCGGCGTCGGCAGCGGCACCGGCCCGTTGGGGGGCGGCTCGCTGGTCGAGCGCAACCTCAACCGTTGGACGATCTTCTTCGCGGTCCTGTTCTTCTTGCTCGCGTTCGTGCTGCTCAAGCGCCCCTGGGCGTAGGCGCGCCGTCTGCAGGACCCGTGCCCGCTCAAGGACGTGCCGCGTCCTCGCCGGCGCGCTCGTCCTCGCCGGCGCGCTCGTAGCGGTCGAGGATCTCGATCGCTTCCGCGCGCAGGTCGGCGTCGATCGCCTGGTAGTCCTCGAGCGACAGCTTGCCGGTGCGGTAGTCGAGCTCCGCGTCGCGAATCTCGCGGTACTTGGCCTCGCGTGCCGCCTCGAGGTCCGTGCTGCTCGCCCACGCGGACCCGCCAGCCGACGTAGGCGCGCCAGCCAACGCGGACCCGCCAGCCAACGCGGACCCGCCAGCCGACGCGGACCCGCCAGCCGACGCGGACCCGCCAGCCAACGCGGACCCGCCAGCCGACGCGGACCCGCCAGCCGACGCGGGCGCGCCTGCGCGAGCGTCTGGATCGGCCCTACGTGCGGCGCGCGCGTGGCGCATCGGCGCTGTGATCACGACGAGGACCACCCCGACGAGCGCGAGCGTGAGGAGCGCGGTCACCAAGCCCAGGTGCTCAGCATCGCAGAGAACGTGCGCGCGCTAAGCACGCGCCAGGCCGCGCGAGCCAAGCGCGCGTGCCCGCGAGCGCGCGCACACGCGTGCCCGCACCACGCTCGGGGCCGGCCACATCGCGATCAACGCGCCGCCCACGACGATCAGGCCGCCGATCCAGATCCACATCACCAGCGGCGAGACGATCAGGTTGAACTGGGCGGGCGGCGGGTGTTTGAGGTATTCCCGCGCCAGGTAGGCGATCCCCACGATCCCGTCTTCTGGCGGCAACGTCTTGTTGCCGACGGTCACGATCCGCTTCAGCGAGGGGGTTTCGATGTCCGGCTGGATCGCCGTCCACACGTTGCGCGTGGCGCCGATGTCCATCGCAATGTGGCTGACCGGCTGACCGCCGATCAGGCTGCCGACGGTCCCCTGGCTGGCTTCCTGTGAGGCGTAGAAGCCCTCGCTGGGTTCCAGCGTGGCCACGTGTCGCCCGCCCTTGGTTACGTCCAGCAGCGCACCGAGGCTCATCGTGGAGCCCGTGTGCGCGCTGTCCTCCTTGGGGGTCAGCGTCGCCGTGGGACGCACGTAGCGCACCTCATAGGAGCCCACGCGCGTGGACTGTCCAGGCGAGAGCTGGAGCTCGTTGACGCGCTGAAAGGACGAGGAGGCGGCCACGCCGATGAACAGCACGGCCATGCCGATGTGCACGATGTAGCCGCCATAGCGGCGGCGGTTGCGTCGCACGAGCGCCACCAGCGCCCGTGGCACGGGCTCCCCGGCCATCGCGCGACGCGCGCGCGTGCCGCGGTAGAACTCCTGGGCGGCGCTGCCCAGCGCGAAGGCCGCGCAGCAGAACATCGCCAGCGCCCACGGCTTGGAGCCGACGCCGCCGGCGAGCAGCACGGCCAGCACGAGCAGCGCGAAGGCCAACGGGGCGATGAAGTTGCGCCGCGCGTTGGCGAGCGTCGCCCGCCGCCACGCGATCACCGGCCCGATCCCGCTGAGCGCCACCAGGACAAGCGCCAGCGGCACGGTGTAGTGGTCGAACCACGGCGGCCCGACCGACGCTTCCTGGCCGGTGAACGCCTCGGAGATGAGCGGGAAGTAAGTGCCCCACAGGATCACGAACACCAGCCCGACGATCACGAGGTTGTTGAGCAGGAACATCGACTCGCGCGAGAGCAGCGCGTCCAGGCGGTGCTCGGAGCGCAGCATGTCCCGGCGCGAGACCACCAGGTAGATCGAGCCGCCGATCAGCGCCGCGATCAGGATCACGAACGGCACGCCCAGGGTCTGCCCGCCGAAGGCGTGGATCGAGTTGAGCACGCCGCTGCGCACCAGGAACGTGCCCATGATCGCCAGCGTGCCCGTCGCGAGCACCAGCGAGACGTTCCACACCTTCAGCATCCCGCGCTTCTCCTGGATCATCAGCGAGTGCAGGAACGCGGTGCCCGTCAGCCACGGCAACAGCGCCGCGTTCTCGACCGCGTCCCAGCCCCAGTAGCCGCCCCAGCCGAGCTCCGAGTAGGACCACAGCGCACCGAGCATGATGCCCGCGCCGAGGAACAGCCAGGCGGCGAACGCAAAGCGCCGGATCGCTTTGATCCACTCGGCGTCCAGCCGGCGCGCGAGCAGCGCGCCCATGCCGAACGCCAGCGGGATCGTGCACAGCGTGTAGCCCGAGTACAAGATCGGCGGGTGGATCATCATCGCGGGGAAGCGCAGCAGCGGATCGAGCCCCACGCCTTCCGCCGGCGCCGGGTGGGTGGTCGCGAACGGGTTGGCGTAGACGACCATCAGGAACACGAAGAACGCGCCGAAGCCGAGCATGATCGCGGTCGCGTACGCTGCCACGTCGCGGATGCGCCTGCGCGTGAGGAACAGCGCGAGGCTCGACCACAGCGACATCAGCCACGCCCACACGAGCAGCGAGCCTTCCTGCGAGGACCAGATCGCGGCGGCCTTGTACAGCCCCGGCGTCGTGCGGCTGGAGGTGTCGGCGACGGTGTTGAAGGCGAAGTCGTCGCGCACGAAGGCGATCTCCAGCACCAGCACCGCCACCGTCAGCACGCCGGCGAGCGCGTACACCGAGCGCCGGCCGGAGTCGATGTACTGCGCATGCCCCCCGCGCACGCCGTACAGCGACGCGCCGATGCCGTACGCGCACACGACGAGCGCGAGCAGCAGGCAGGCGAAGCCGAAGCCGGCCATCAGCGGCTAGCCCGCTCCGTGCGCGTGCGTTGCCGGCGGCGGCGCGCTCACGCGTTCTGGTTCTCGCTCGGCGGAGCGGTTTTGTACTTCGACGGGCACTTGGTGATCAGCGAGTTGCGTTCGCCGACGTAGCGCCCGCCCTGCTTCTGCACGGTGACGATCACCTCACGGCCTTCGTGGAAGGGGTCGGGGACGGTGCCCGTGTACGCGAGCGCGACCGCCGTGCCGCCGGCACGGTCGGCGACGCTGAAGTCGAGCACCGGGCCTTCGCGATGCACCGAGCCCTTCACGACGGTGCCCGTCAGCTGGTAGCTGCGCCCCGGCTGCGCCTGGCGCAGCAGCTGGCTGGGAGTGAGCGCCGGGCTCGCGGCGCTGAAGCTCGTGTAGATGAGCGCTGTGGCCAGCAGCACGGCGGCGCTGAGCGCCACCACCAGGCGCACGGTCCGCTTGCGCGATGGGTTCATCGCCCGCAAGTATCGCAAACGCGCCGCCACGCTGGCGCCGGCGACCGGGGCGCAAGCGGGCGCAGATCAGCCGCGTAGGTAGGGAAACAACCCTTGCACAGCGAAACCTTTCGCTGTAGATGACGTTGTAGTAGCCAACGCAACCATGCGACCAGCCCTCCTCAAGAAGCCTCGCGGCCAGCGGCGCGGCGCACGCCGCCAGCGCACGCCGCACACGCCCGCCGCCGTCCAGCCGGCGCAGCTCGCGGGCGATCCGCCGCTCGAGCAGGCGCCGCGCGCGTGCGATCCGGCCGTCGAGCGCGTCCGTGAGGCCGGCGGTCCCGTCGATCACGCGTCCTACGCCTGCGCCTGCGGCTACCTGTTTCGCGCGGCGGTCTCCACGAGCGTCAGCTGCCCCAACTGCGGCACCGACCAGGCCTGGTAGGGCGCGTCGGCTTGCAGGCCGGCTACCTGATCTGCATCCCCGAGATCGCCCTGGCGATCACCAGCTGCTGGATCTCGGCGGTGCCCTCAAAGATGTCGTAGATCTTCGCGTCGCGGTGCCAGCGCTCGACCGGGTACTCGCGCGTGTAGCCGTTGCCGCCGAGGATCTGGATCGCGCGCTCGGTCACCCACACGGCGACCTCGCCGGCCTTCAGCTTGGACATCGAGCCCTCGGCGTTCTCGAACGGGACTTGGTTGCGCCCCATCCACGAGGCGCGCCACACGAGCAGCCGGGCGGCGTCGATCTCGAGCTTCATGCGCGCGAGCGTGAACGCGACCGCCTGGTTCTCGATGATCTTGCGGGAGAACTGTTCGCGCTCCTTGGCGTACTCGAGCGCGTACTCGTAGGCCGCACGCGCGATCCCCAGCGCCTGCGCGCCGACGGTCGGGCGCGATGACTCGAACGTCTGCATGGCCGCCTGCGAGTTGCTCTTCTTGCCCTCGCGCACGCGCGCCAGCCGTTCGTCGAGCTTGTCCATGCCGCCGAGCACGTTGGCGGCCGGCACGCGACAGTCATCGAGGAAGACGTCGGCCGTGTGCGAGGCGCGCAGGCCGTGCTTTGAGACCTTGCTGCCCTGGGAGATGCCCTTGGCTTCGCTCATCGGCACCACGAACGCGGCATGGCCGCGGGCGCCCAGCTCGCGATCGACGGAAGCGATCACCACGTGGACGTCGGCGATGCCGCCGTTGGTGGCCCACGCCTTCTGCCCGTTGAGCACCCACTCGCCCGCAGCCACGTCGAACTTCGCGCTGGTGCGCACGCCTGAGACGTCGGAGCCGGCGTTCGGCTCAGACGCGCAGAACGCGGCGACCTTGACGTCCTCGGCGGTGCCGAAGCAGCGCGGGATCCATTCGCCGATCTGCTCACCGGAGCCCTGACCGAAGATCGCAGCGACGGCCAGCGCGGTGCCCATGATCGACATGCCGATGCCCGCGTCGCCCCAGAACAGCTCCTCGTTGACGATCGGCAACATCAGACCAGTGGGGTCGGCGAAGAACTGTGCGAGCCCTTCAAAGCCGTACAGGCCGATCTTCGCCGCCTCCTGGATGATCGGCCACGGCGTCTGCTCCTTCTCGTCCCACTCGTGCGCCGCCGGGCGCACGACGTCGGCGGCGAAACCGTGGACCCACTCGCGGATGTCCTTCTGGTCCTGGGTGAGCGCCAGCGAGAACGTCACCTCCTGGCCGGCGGCGTCGGCGATCGCAGCAGCCGCAGCGGCAGCTGCGCCGGCGGGCTCGGAGGCGGTGGCGTCGTCGGCCGGCTGGCCGGAGGCGGGCGATGGGGCAGTCGACGGGGCTGACATCGGTCGAAGCTCTCCTTTTGCGTGATCGTGCGGCGGTTCGCCGTCTTGCGTTGTGGGCGCGGCAGCAAGCGGCTCGAGCGGGTCCCCCAGCGACCCTTGACACTCGTTCACCGCGTCCCTTGATAGCTTAACCGACGCGGCGGGCTGGCGCGACGCCGCTTTGCGCGCGCCGTGTCGCGCGCTCAGCGCGTCTGCCACGCCTCCTCGTGGCGCGTGAGCGCGAGCACGTCGTCGGGGATCGTGCCCGCGGCGACGTCCGCGACGGTCACGTGCTCGAGCACTTTGCGCAGGTTGGCGCGCAGTGCGATCCAAACCTGCTTGAGGCTCTCCGCGGAGCCGGCGTACTCGACCTCCTCAGGGCGCTGACCGCGCACGCCCACCAGCGGTCCCTCGACCGCGCGGATGATCTGCGCGAGGTTGAGCTCCTCCGCAGGCTTGGCCAGCCAGTAGCCGCCCTCGGGACCGCGCTGGCTGCGCACGATGCCCGCGGAGCGCAGCTGCGTGAGGATGTTCTCCAGGAACGACACGGGGATGTTCTGTGCCTGGGCGACTTCGTCGACCTTGCGCGGCGCGTCCTGCGCGGTGCCGGCGAGCTCGATCACGGCGCGTACTGCATAGTCGGCCTTGGCGGTCACGTGCATGGGCTGATTCTCACCTATTTGGCTGCCGGCCGGCGCTGTCCTGCATTCGCCGAGCTGCGAGTTAGGTGGCCCTAACTCTGTGCTACGGTTGCGGTCGGTATCCCGACCGTCCAGCTCGGATTTCACTTGCTCGCTCGCCGCATCTCCGTGTTCGTCGCCATCCTCGCCCACGTGGGCACGAGCGCGCGGGCGCGGCCTGCGCGGACGGGACGCGCGCGATGAGCCCCCTGAGCGTCAGCGGCGTGTGGAAGGGCTACGCGGGGACAGCGGTGCTGCAGGGCGTCGAGCTCACCGTGCAGCCTGGCTCGCTGACGGCCGTGCTCGGTCACTCGGGCTGCGGGAAGACGACGCTGCTGCGCGTGGTCGCAGGCTTCGAGCGCCCCGATCGTGGTGTCGTGGCGCTCGCGGGAAGGACACTCGACGACGGACGCAGCTACGTGCCGCCGGAGCGGCGCAGCATCGGCTACGTCCCCCAAGAGGGAGCGCTGTTCTCGCATTTGAGCGTGCGCCAGAACGTCGGCTTCGGGCTCTCGCGCCGCGAGCGTCGCGGCGCGGCCGTGGACAGGCTGCTGGAGTTGGTCGGCATCGCGGCGCTCGCCGAGCGGCTGCCGCACGAGCTCTCCGGCGGCGAGCAGCAGCGCGTGGCGTTGGCGCGTGCGCTGGCGCGCCGACCGCAGGCGCTGCTGCTCGACGAGCCGTTCTCCTCACTGGACGCGTCGCTGCGTGGCCACGTGCGCGAGGAGGTGCACGCGCTGCTGAACACGCAGGGCGTCACGACCGTGCTGGTCACGCACGACCAGGAGGAGGCGCTATCGCTGGCGGACGTGGTGGCGGTGCTGCGCGACGGGCGCATCGTCCAGCAGGCGCAGCCGGCGGAGCTCTACGAGCAGCCCGTCGATGAGCGTCTGGCGCGCTTTCTCGGCGCCGTCAACGTGATCGACGCGCAGCTCGAGCGTGACACCGCGCGCACGCGGCTGGGCGCGCTGCCGCTGCGCGCCGACGCAGACGCGCCAGCTGGGCAGTCGCTGCCCGGCTCGCGCGCGGGGAGCGTGATGGTCCGTCCCGAGCAGCTCGACGTGCGCGCGCTCGGCGAGGGCGCGGCGCACGAGCCGGCACCGGTCGGTGTGCATGGACGGGTCGAGCAGTGCCGCTACTACGGGCACGACGCGCTGCTGCACATCCGCGCGCAGGACGGCGCGGATGCGCAGCTGTTGCTCGCCCGCGTGAGCGGCGCGCAGGCGCTGCCGGCGGGAACGCCTGTCAGCGTCGCCGCTCACGGGCCGGTCGTGCCGCTGCGAACGTGATGGGTGACACGCCGCAGAGCGCGCCTCCTGCTCAGCATTCACGGAGCACCCGCGTGCTCGCCGGCGTGCTCGCCGCTGCACTGGTGCTCGCGATCGTCGCGCTCGTGCTCGTGCTCGCGGGCGCCGGCACCGGCGAACCGTCAGGCGTCCACGCCTCGGCGCAGACGAGCGTGCCCGCCTACGTCACGCAAGCGCCCACGCACGAGCAGAAGCTGATCGAGCGGGGCGCGCACCTGATCGTCACCGACGGCTGCACCGCATGCCATCTGGGCGCACGCACGGCGGGCAGCGCGCCCAACTTCGAAAGCTTTGCCGGCCATCGTCTGACGCTGCGCGACGGGCGCAGCGTGCTGGTGGACGAAGCGTTCATCCGCGCCGGTCTGGTGGAACCGGTGGCCAACGAGCTCGCGGCTTATCGCGCGGCGCCGATGCTCGCGGCGCTGGCGCACCTCCACCTGGCCGCCCACCCCGCGCAGGTCGCCGCGCTGGCAGCGTTCATCGAGCAGGTCGGGCCGGAAACCGAATAGCCGCCGAGGCTGGCCAACCGCCGGCTGGGTCGCTACCGTCGGGCTTCGAGGTGGTAGGCAATGGATAGCGCATTCCTGCAAGCGCGCCGCGAGGAGCGCCGGCGTGCGGTTCGGCGCCGGCGACGCCTGGCCGGCGCGGCGATCGTGCTGGTCGTGGTCGCTGTGCTCGCCGCGGTCGTGCTCGCCGGCGCCAGCTCGGGAACCGGCCATGACGGTGCGCGCGTGGCAGACACGAGCGCGCGCGCCGCCGCCCGCCGCCACCGCAACACCCGGTCGCCCGCCAGCAGCACCAGCGGCGGCAGCAGCACCAGCACCGCCAGCACCCAGGTGGCGGGACCGCCTGGGCAGGAGCCTGTGCCGATCCTCATGTACCACGTGATCGCCGCGCCGCCGGCGGGCGTGCCGTTCCCCGGCCTGTACGTAGAACCGGCGGAGTTCGCCGAACAGATGCACGCGTTGAAGCGCGCCGGCTGGCACGCTGTGACCCTCGACCAGGTGGAGGCCTACTGGCGCCGGGGCGTGCCGCTGGGGGCGGGCAAACCGGTGGTGCTCAGCTTCGACAACGGCTACAACTCGCAGTACACGCAGGCACTGCCCGTGCTGCGGGCACTCGGCTGGGTGGGCGATGAGAACCTGCAGCTGAGCGGGCTGCCGCCATCGCAGGGGGGACTCGGACAGGGACAGATTCGCGGCCTGTTGGCCGCCGGTTGGGAGCTCGACACGCAGGGCATCAGCCACGCGGCGCTGATCACGCTGGACGCGGAACAGCTGCACTACCAGGTGGCGAGCGCGCGCCAGATCCTCATGCAGCGCTACCACGTGCCCGTGAACTGGTTCTGCTACCCCTCCGGACAGTACGACGCGAGCGTGGAAGCGGCGGTCAAGGCCGCCGGCTTCATCGGCTCGACCACCGTGGTGCCGGGGTGGGCGCACCCCGGCGAAGACCCCTATCGCCTGCACCGGCTGCGCGTGCTCGGCGGCACGAGCGGCCAGCAGCTGCTGGAACTGCTGGCCGCAAGCCGCGAAGACGCACCCGCCGGCGCCTCCTACACCGCCTAGCGACCCGCTCGTGAGGGCTCAGTGCATGCGCGGATCGACGAACACGTCGTCGATGCGCGAGCTGCCGGTCAGCGCGGTGAAGCGCAGCGCCACCTCGGCGGTGCCACCCGACAGCACACCGGTGACGACCGAGCCGGTGAGCATCGGCAGCGTGGGCTCCCATTGGCTGCTCAACGCGACTGCGCCGAGCGGCAGCGCGACGGGTCCGAGCAGCGTCTTGTAGACGACCTCGACGGCGATGGTCGACAGCAGGCTTTCGTTGCGCGCGAAGAAGCGGAACGTCGGGTAGGCGGCGTCCACGCACGTGTATGGCGACTGCGCGCTCCCGCCGGCGGGCAGTTCCAGCGCGTAGCTGCCGACGGAGCCGTCCACGTCGTAGGGCTCGCCGCCGGCTACGCGCTGGGCTCCGCCGCTGAGCGTCCAGCCTTCGAGCGAGCCTGCGAAGTCACCGCCGGGGACCAGCTCGTAGGAGTTCGCGTCCCCCCACGCCAGGAAGGGCTGCGAGAGCGCTGCTTCGTTGCAAGCGTCGGTGCTGATCAGCGCGGCCTGCGCCGGGGCGGCGCAGAGCGCGCAGAGCAGGCTCGCGGGCAGCGCTAGCGCGAGCGCCAGCGCGGAGCGGCGCGGGGTGAGTAGGCGTCGAAAGGGTGCGAGCTGTGCGGTCAACGAGAACACTGGAGCCTCCGTGCGTGAGCTGGCGGCTGAGCTATCTCGTGTTCGAGACCTCTCGCTTTGCGTCCCCACCTCGCGGTGGGTTTGCCTTGTGCAGCGTGTTTGTGGGGTCGCCGCGCAGGATCGGGCACCGCGGCCGCGCTGGCAAGCACAACGGACGCCTGTTTGAGCCGGCGAGTTAGAACCGGCCGCCAAGTTCCAATGGTCGGGTTTTGTCGGGTGGACTTGGTGAATCGCTTGCGTTTCCGGGCGTTCGTGACGATAGGCGCGGAAGAGAGGCAGATGTCGGCTCGAGCCATCAGCGAATCGGAGCGCCTGCGCGCGTCCTTTGCCGTACGCGCGCAGGGCATAGCCAACACCGAGCGCCGCGCCGCGCTCACGATCGGCGCCGGCTTCCTGGCCGCCGCCGTCGCGCTGGCGCTGTTCGCCGGCGATCACCAGCGGCTCTCACCGGCGGTGGCGGTGCTGTTCGTGGTGGCGATGGCCGCCGCCAGCGAAATCCACGTGGAGATCGGCAGCGGCTTCACGGTGCCCACGCAGGCGGTGTTCGTGCCGATGATCTTCGCTGTGTCGAGCTCGCTCGTGCCGCTGCTGGTCGCGCTCGCGCTCGCGCTCGGGATGCTGCCGGCGATCCTCGCCGGGCGCGCGCCGGTCAACCGCCTGCTGGCCGCCCCCGGCAACAGCTGGTTCGCGCTTGGGCCGGCGCTGGTGTTGACGCTCGCGCACGACCAGCACCCGGACGGACGCTGGGCCGTGCTCGTGCTCGCGTTGCTCGCCCAGTTCGCATGCGACTTCTGCGCGAACGCCGCCTGGGAACACCTGCGCGGCGGCCTGACGCTCGCTGACATGGCCACCGAGATGCGCAAGATCTACCTGATCGACTGCGCGCTCGCGCCACTCGGGCTGCTGGTCGCGATCGCCGCCGTGGGACGCCCGTGGGTGGTGATCTTGATCGCGCCGCTGTTCGTGGTCCTGCGCTGGTTCTCCAAGGAGCGCCGCGCGCGCTTGGAGCAGCTGATCGAGCTCAACGACGCCTACCGCGGCACGGCGCTGCTGCTCGGCGACGTGGTCGAGGCCGACGACACGTACACGGGCGAGCACTGCAAGGACGTCGTCCGCCTCGCGCTGGGCGTGGCACAGGAGCTGGGGCTGGATGTCGACGCGCAGCGCACGCTGGAGTTCGGCGCGCTGCTGCACGACATCGGCAAGATCGCGGTGCCCAAGGAGATCGTCAACAAGCCGGGCAAGCTCGATCCGGAGGAGTGGGAGATCATCAAGACGCACACGGTGGAGGGCCAGCGGATGCTGGAGCGCGTCGGCGGCTTCATGGGACAGGTCGGGCAGATCGTGCGCTGCCACCACGAGCGCTGGGACGGCGGCGGCTATCCCGACGGCCTGTTCGGCGAGGACATTCCGCTGGCGGCCCGCATCATCTCCTGCTGCGACGCGTTCAACGCGATGACCACCAACCGGCCATACCGTCGGGCGATGGCCACCGGGCTGGCGCTCGCGGAGCTCCAGGCGCACGCGGGCGCGCAGTTCGACCCCGTGGTGGTCGACGCGCTGGGACGCGTGGTCGCGCACGCTGACGGCGCGAGCGCGGCGGCGCCACACGCGCTGGACAGCCCGGCGGCTTGAGCGCGGCGGCGCCACACGCGCTGGACAGCCCGGCAGCTTGAGCGCGGCGGCGCGCCCCGCCGTTGTCTTCAGCAAACGCAAGCGTTCGATCGGTCAAGCGATCAAGCAGGCGTCGGTCGCTGCCGATCCGCTCGTCAATGTCGCGCGCACGACCGATCTCGCTGGAGACAGAGCTGCGTCAACTCGGGCGGGCGGTGAATGCCCGCACCGACGACGTGGTCGCGGCGATGGTGCGCCGCACGCAGGCGTCCAACTGCCAGCTGGAGGCGGCCATCGAGGAGCGCTTCGCGCGCGTGGGCACGGTCTCGACGATTGCGGTGGCGCGCTGGATGTCCGGCGAGGGAGTCGAGGCCGCCCGCGAGGTCGGACAGGAGGCAGGGCTGATCTTCGCCCAGCTCGCCGCGCAGCGCGCGGCGCCGCTGAACGAGGTGGCCAAGCGCTGCCTGCGCTGGTGCGACGCGGCACGCGAGATCGTGTGCGACTGTGCGCGCCAGCTGGATATTCGCCCGGCGGTGCTGGACGAGGCGCTGGCGATGCTGCAGCGCAGCCTCAACGTCACGCTCGTGCGCGTATGCGAGTCCTTCGAGGCAGAGCGCCAGCGCACCGACGAGGAGCTCACCCACCGCCAGCGCGAGCTCGCGTTCCTGGCCACCCACGACTCGCTCACGGGCCTGCCGAACCGCACGCTGATCCTCGACCGCGTCGAACAGCTGATGCTGCGCGCCCGCCGCGAGCAGACGCCGGTGGCGGCGCTGTTCATCGATCTGGACAACTTCAAGACGATCAACGACTCGCTCGGCCACGCGGTCGGCGACGAGCTGCTGCGGGCGGTCGCCGACCGGCTGACGGCGGTGGTGCGCGAGTCCGACGCGGTCGGGCGGCTGGGGGGCGACGAGTTCGTGGTGATCGCCAGCGAGCTCGCATTCGCCGCCGGCCCCGAGCTGATCGCCGAGCGCTTGCTGGAGGCGCTCGACCTGCCCTTCAAGCTCGCGGGCTGCCCGCACACGCCGCTGAAGGTGACGGCGAGCATCGGCATCGCCGGCGGCGACCGCGAAAGCGCGGAAGAACTGCTGCGCGACGCCGACGTCGCCATGTATCAGGCCAAGTGGGACGGCCGCCATCGCTATGTGGTGTTCGAATCGGGCATGTACTCGGCGGTGCAGTCGCGCCTGGAGCTCGAGATGGACCTGCGTGTGGCGCTCGAACAGAGCGAGTTCTTGCTCGTCTACCAGCCGACGTTCGACCTCCTGCAGATGAGCCCCACGGGCATGGAGGCGCTGATCCGCTGGCGCAGCCCGACACGCGGCCTGGTTCAGCCAAACGACTTCGTCCCGCTGTTGGAGGAGACCGGACTGGTGGTGGACGTCGGGCGCTGGGTACTGCGCGAGGCGTGCCGCCAGTGCGTCTGCTGGCATGACGCCGGCTATCGGATCGGCGTCGCCGTCAACGTCTCCGCGCGCCAGCTCGACAGCGACGCGTTCGTGCGCGACGTCGAGCTGGCGCTGGGCACAAGCGGACTGGACCCCGACTACCTGACGCTGGAGATCACCGAGACGGCGATCATGCGCGACATCGAGCAGGCGGCCGTGCGCCTGGCGAGCGTCAAGCAGCTCGGCGTGCGTATCGCGATCGACGACTTCGGCACCGGCTACTCCTCGATGGCCCACCTGCAGCGTCTGTCGGTGGATGCGCTGAAGATCGACCGCTCGTTCATCACGCAGATGACCGACAACGACGAGGGCGAGACGATCATCCGCACGCTGGTACAGCTCGGCAAGGCGCTGTCGATCGAGACCTTCGCCGAGGGGATCGAGCAGACGCGCGAGCTCAGCCTGCTGCAGGACGAGCGCTGTGACAGCGGACAGGGCTTCCTGTTCGCCCGCCCGCTCGAGGGCGCTGACACGGCGAGGTTCCTGCGCGAGTGGAAGGCCCAACAGGCGTTCCCCGCATCCGCCGCGTGAGCTGACGCGCGCCGGAGCGGAGGTTATAGACACACGCTGACATTCGTCTGCGCGTGCTCTAGCTTTGCCTCGCCGTGCGGGCTTGCGCGCTCGCCGTATCGGTAGCCGGACGGGCGCGCCAGGCGCAAGCGGCATGCGACGCACGAGGCTTCACGATGAGTAGGTGCAACACCCTCGTGCGACGTGCGTGGGGACCCGGAGCTAGTCGAGCCGGGTCCCCATTGCACGTGCCAGCCTGCCGCTCATGGATTCCAGCGACACAGATCCCGCAAGACCTCAAGCGCATCGGGGTCGTCGGGCAGGTCCGCGAGCGCCACCGCGGCTGCCAGCGCCCGCGCGATCGTCGCTGCGGGCGTCTCGGTGATCCACCGCGCCAGCCAGCGCAACGCCCACGTGTCGTACTCCACCGGGCTCTGCTGCGCGACCAGCGGCAGCAGCCGCAGCGCCACCGCGAGCGGAATCGGATGACCCCGTTCGCGCGAGTAGTCCCTGCTGAGCGACACCGCCATGCGCAGGTCGCCACGCTCAGCTTCGTGTTCGATCTCACGCAGCGGCCTGAACGGTGGGTTGCCCATGCGAACGCATGTTCGCATAGATCCGCGGCCAGCGCGAGCCGGCGCTCAGCCGCCGGGCGGCTGCTCGTCCAGGGCGCGCACCAGCTCCTGCGTGGAGATGCCCGCCAAGCCGATGGGCGTGGCATAGCGCTCCATGTAGGTGCACACCATGTCCACGAACATCGCCACGATCGCCTCCCGTTCGGCCGGCGTGCGCTCGGTGAGGAAGACGAACTCGAACATGCGATCGAACAGGCGCACGAGCAGCTCGGCGCTGAAGTCGGGGGCGCCGGCCAGCATCCCTGACTCCCTGACCGCCGAGCGCAGCGAGGACGCGAGCCGGGCGTCGAGCTCGCGCACGCGCTCGACCACCGCAGCGTTCATGCGGCCCCCGAACCACACCGGCACGCCCTCGGGGTGGGCCTGGTGGTGGCGCATGTGGGCCAGCGCCGCCGCCTCTGCCAGCGAGCGGAACGTGACCTGCTCGAGCGCGAGCAACGCTGCGGTGACCGCTGCGTCGATCTCCGCGAGCTGGCGATCGAGGTACGCGGCGATGATCGCGTCGCGGTTGTCGAAGTAGCGGTAGATGCTCGCCACGGGGATGCCCGTGTGCGCGGCCAGCGAACGCGTGGTGAGCGCCTCCACCCCGCCTTCGGCCAGCAACTCCGCCGCCGCCTGGAGGATCTCCTCGACCCGCTCGCGACTGCGCCGCTGAACGGGAACGCGACGCGTCACCTGCATGTCAGCGAGCATAGCGCTCGCGGTTTTGCTGCTCGACCTGCGCGGCGTGCGCCTCGTTGAACTCGCGTCCCTCGCGCACGAACTGGAGCAACAGTTCGAGCTGCTGCTCGCTGTAGCGTTGGTACAGGCGCTCGGACAGGGCTTCGTGCTCGCCGAAGAAGCGCCCCCCTTCGCGCCGCGCCTTCGGCGTCACCTCGACGAGCACGCGCCGCCGGTCGCTTGCGTCGCGCACGCGCCGTGCGTAGCCGGCGCGCTCGAGGCGATCGAGCGCCGTCGTCATCGCGCCGCTCGTGAGGCCCGTCGCTTGCGCCAGCCCTCCGGCGGTGAGCGATCCTTCGCGCTCGAGCACGTCCAGGCAGCGCATGTCGGTGCGGTTGAGACCAAGCGCGTCGGCCACCGCCTGGTCGAAGCGGCCGGTGGCGGCCTGCGAGCGCCGCACCTCATCGATCAGCTCCTCGAATACTTGACGCTTATGTCTTGACACTATGATCTCTTTACGCTAAAGATATTTTAGACTCAAGACATCCTAGCGTGGCCGACCAGGGAGAAACGATGGTGCTGGCAATCGACGCACACGAGCTGATCAAGACCTATCCCCCGGACGTCCGGGCACTCGACGGCCTGAGCCTGGCGGTGCGAGCGGGCACCATCTTTGGCCTGCTGGGCCCCAACGGCGCCGGCAAGTCCACGACCGTCCGCGTCCTGACGACGCTCACGCAGCCAGACAGCGGCAGCGCGCGGGTCGCGGGCGTCGACGTGCTCGCCGATCCGCTGGCGGTGCGCCGCGCGATCGGCGTGGTCGGCCAGAAGCACGGAGCCGACCCGGAGGCAACCGGTCGCGAGAACCTCGTCCTGCAGGGCGAGTTCCACGGCATCGTCGGCGCGCAGCTGCGCGCGCGGGTCACGCAGTCGCTCGAGCGCTTTGGCCTCGCCGACGCAGCCGAGCGCCAGGCCAAGACCTACTCCGGCGGCATGCAGCGGCGCCTGGACGTGGCGATGGGCCTGCTCCACCGCCCGCAGGTCCTGTTCCTCGACGAGCCCACGACGGGTCTCGATCCCGAGGCGCGCGCGCACATGTGGCAGGAGATAGAGCGGCTGGCCGGCGAGGAGCGGATGACGATCCTGCTCACCACCCACTACCTGGAGGAGGCCGACCGGCTCGCCTCCCAGCTGGCGATCGTGGACCGCGGCCGGATCGTGGTCGAAGGCCCACCGGAGCAGCTCAAGAGCGACCTGCGGGGCGACCGGATCGAGGTCGAGCTCGCCGACTCCAAGGACGCCGGCGCACGTGTTGCGCTCGAGCGGGTGAGCGATCTCACCGAAGTCAAGCTGGAGGGCCGCACGCTGCGCGCCCGCGCGCGCGACGGCAGCGCGGCGATTCCCGCCGTGCTCGCGGCGCTCGACGCCCACGGCGTGAAGGCGGCCTCCGTCACGCTCGCCCGCCCGTCACTCGACGACGTGTACCTGCAGCACGCGGGGCGCAGCTTCCACCGCGCCGACAGCGAGCACGAGGAGGTGGCGGCATGACGGCCGCGAGACAGACCTGGCAGGTGAGCCTGCGCGGCGTGCGCGCGCTCTTGCGCCAGCCTGGATACCTGGGCATCACGCTCACGCAGCCGATCATCTGGCTGCTGCTGTTTGGCGCGCTGTTCAAGGCGGTGACACGCATCCCTGGCTTTCACGGCGGCTCCTACATCGACTTCCTCACGCCGGGCATCGTCGTGATGCTCGCGATCTCCTCCGCCGGGTGGACGGGGATGGGCTTCATCGAAGACATCAACGGCGGCGTCATGGACCGGCTGCTCGTCTCGCCCGTGTGGCGCGGCGCGCTGAACGCCGGCACCGTCGTGTACGCGATGCTGACGATCGTCATCCAGACAACCGTGATCGTGTTGCTCGCGTGGGCGCTCGGGGCGGACTACAAGGGCGGCGTCGGCGGCGTGCTGATCCTCGTGCTCCTCGCCGGCCTGCTGGGGGCCGCGTTCGCCTCGCTGTCCAACGGCCTCGCCGTGCTCACCCGCCAGCGCGAGACGCTGATCGGCGCGGTCTCAGCGGTGATCCTGCCGCTCACCTTCCTCTCCTCCGCGCTCATGCAGCAGAACCTCGTCCCCAGCTGGATCCGCTCGGTCGCGAAGTTCAACCCCGTCAACTGGGCGGTCGAGGCCGGCCGCTCCGCCGCGATGCAGAAGATCGACTGGGGGCTCGTGGGCAGCCGTTTCGCGCTGCTCGCCGCGCTCGCCGTGCTCTGCGCGATCTTCGCCACCAGGGCCTTCGCCCGCTACCAGCGCTCGCTGTGAGCTGCACAGCGCGCGCTGGGCACCGGGCGCTCAGCTGACGAGAGCCGTTTCGACCCCGCTCAAGGCCACGTCGTAGATCGTCGTGCGGGTCTTGGCGCACGCCGGGGAGCGTGCGCTTTCGGCCGTGTCGAGCTTGCCCGTGGCGGTGCCGTAGATTTCCGGTCCCCATTCCTGCTGTGTGAACGCGGCGGAGACTTCCTTGAAGACGTACACGCACGGCCCTCCCAGCTCGATGCGCATCGGCACGAGCTTCACGATCATCTTCCTGGCGCTAGTGATTTCAACCGCCCTGGCGCCGCCGTGACAGTTTTCGAGCTGCTCCGCTTCGCCGGTCCTCACGAGCTTGTCGGTGCGGGCGTGGTTCACCGTCACCTTGAACTCCTGTTCTTCCCAGTAGCACGCGCCCAGCGAGTAGCCGCCAACGAGCAGGACTTCGCCGCCCGCCGCCAGCGGCTTGCCTTCCGCCTTCAGTTCCAGCAGCGTCCCGGTGGACGCGGCGCTGGCGCACGCGGTGGACAGCGCCAGCACGACGGCCGTCACACCCAGCAGGCACTCCAGCAGCCTCGTCCTGCCCGTCATGAACCGTCCTTCGCTCCGCGGTCGTCGTGCGCTGCGCCGTTTGCCTTCATCACGGCGCGCCGGGCGCGGAACGACATGATCGAAGCGAGCGATGCCGCCGAACCGACGGAGAACACGGACGCAAACGAGGCGATCGAGCCGATCGACAGCGCCGAGCCGACCGAGCCGATCGACAGCACCGACCCGCGCGAGCCGATCGACAGCAGTGAGCTCTCCGACCACAACGACCACTTCGCGCTTCTCGGCGGCTGCATGTGCTCAGTATGGCAATCGCCGCTCGTTGTGCGACCGAGCGCGCTCGCCGGCATTACGCTTGCGGCATGGCCGGGGCCGCGGAGGGTGAGCTCAAGACGCGGGCTGCTCGGCGCGCGCTGGGCGCTCGTCGCGCGGCGCTGATCGCGCTGCTGCTCCTGGGCGCGCTGGCGCTGGCGCCGGGCGCCGTCCCGGCGGCGCTCGCGAAGACCGTCACGCTGGGCCTCTCGGGCTGGCAGGTGCAAAGCAGCGCCGCCGTGGGGAGCTCGGGCAAGGAAGTCTCCACGCCGGGCTTCCCCACCGACGGATGGCTGGCGGTCACGCCCGACGACGGCGGGGCGGTGGGGACCGAGGTCGGCGCGCTGCTGCAGAACGGCGTGTGCCCGGAAGTGTTCTTCGCGGAAAACATGAAGAGCTGCTTCGGCTACCTGGATGCGATCGGGCCGCTCACCAGCGGCGAGTTCTCGGTGCCGTGGTGGTTTCGCACGAACTTCACCCCCAACCTGCAGCCGGGCGAATACGCGCAGCTGATCGTCAATGGGGTCGTCGGCGCGGCGAACCTGTGGGTCAACGGCAAGAAACTCGCCAAGCACAGCAGCCTGCAGGGAGACTACACGCGCTACACGTTCGACATCAGCGGCCTGCTCCGGGCCGGCGTCAACTCGCTCGCCCTCGAGGTCTATCCCAACAACCCGTTGAAGATGTTCACGCTCGACGACGTTGACTGGAACCAGATCCCGCCCGACAACAACACGGGCATCCAGTTCCCCCTGCAGCTGCACACCTCCGGGGCGCTGGCGATCAGCGACGTGCACGCCCTGCAGGAAGACACACCCGAAGTGTCGCGTGCGGCGCTCACGCCGAAGTGCGAAGTGACGAACGACAGCGCCACGAGCCAGAGCGGCACGGTACGCGTCACGCTGACGCCGCCCGCCGGCGCGGGCGAAGCGATCACGCTGGAAAAGACGGTCACGCTCGCGGCGCACACCAGCAGCGTGGTGTCGTTCACGCCCGCCGAAGACCCGCAGCTCGAACTCGAGCACCCCGCCGTCTGGTGGCCCTACCAGATGGGCGGGCAGCCGCTGTACGGGCTGGCGATGGAAGTCGCACAGGCCGGCTCGGCGCCGGACGGCGAATCCGAGCAGTTCGGCATTCGCACGATCTCCTCGCGGCTGATCGGCTCCTCGCCGATGGCCCCCGACGGGGTGCGCCAATTCCTCGTCAACGGGCAGCCGTTCGTGTTCCGCGGCGGCGGCTGGGCGGAGGACCTGTTCCTGCGCTACTCCGCCGCCAACACGGCCGCGCAGATCGCGCTGATCAAGAACCTCGGGCTGAACGGCATCCGCACGGAGGGCAAGCAGATGCCGCAGAACTTCTACGAACAGATGGACCGCGCGGGGATCCTGATCGACGCGGGCTTCCAATGCTGCGACGCGTGGCAGCCGGAAGGCAAGCACCTGAGCGCGCGCGACCTGCAGATCCTGGAACTGTCGGCGCGCTCGATCGGCGAAGCGCTGCGCGACCACCCCAGCGTGCTGAACTTCAGCTGGAGCGACAACGCGCCGACGCCCGAACAGGAAAGGGTCTCGCTGCGCGGCTTCGCCGCGGCGGAATTCGCGGACCCGCTGATCGCCTCGGCCGAGTACAACAGCGGCCGTGTGCTGGGGCCCTCGGGCGAGAAGGAGGGGCCGTACAACTGGGTGCCGCCGAGCTACTGGTACGACAACACGCACTACAGCCCGAGCGACCCCACGCGCACGAACGTCGGCGGGGCGTGGGGCTTCGACAGCGAGGCCAGCGCCGGCGACACGGTGCCCACGCTCGACTCGATCGAACGCTTCATGTCGCCGGCCGAACAGACCAAGCTGTGGCAGGAACCGACGTACAACCAGTACCACACCAACTACGAGCCCGAACTGCCCAACGAACGCAACGAAGGCTACGCGTTCGGCACGCTGTACGAGCTCGACAAGGCGATCGCCGCGCGCTACGGCCAGTGGTCGAGCCTCGACGAATACGTCGAGGAGGCGCAGGTGCAGAACTACGAAACCCAGCGCGCGGAGTTCGAGGCCTACATCGACCACGCGGCCGCCACCCCCACCCCCTCCACCGGCATCGACTACTGGATGCTCAACAAGGGCTTCCCGACGCTGCTGTGGGATCTCTACAATGAGGAATTCGACCAGGCGGGCAGCTACTTCGGCGCGCAGGAGGCAAACCGCACGCTGCACGTGCTGTACGCGTACGACAACGACACCGTCACCATCGACAACCTCACCGGCGCCGCCGCGAGCGCCCTGGAAGTCGAAGCGAAGGTCTACAGCCTCGCCGGCGAGCTGCTCGACGACCAGCAGGCGGGCCCCATCGAGCTCCCGTCACAGGGCGTGGCCAACGCCGTGATCATGCCGCGCATCCCCGCGAGCACAGCACCGCCCACCCCCGCGCAGACCTACTTCGTCGAGCTGCTCCTGCGCCAGCACGGCACGCTGGTCGACCGCAACGTGTACTGGCTCTCCACGCAGCCCGACATCGTCAACTGGAAGGACACGGTGGAACAAGCGCAGGCGACGATGACCCAGTACGCCGACCTCACGCAGTTGCATCAGCTGGCGGGCGCGCGCGTCGCGGTCAGCGCCGCCACGACCGAAGCCCCCGGCCCCGACGGCGCGAACGCGCTCACGTCGGTGACGATCACGAACACCTCCAGCACGCCCACGGTCGCGTTCTTCCTGCGCGCGGACCTGCGCCGCGGCGACGCCGAGGGCACACCCGCCGCGGGTGAGGACGAGGTGCTGCCCGTGTTCTGGAGCGACAACGACACGACCATCTGGCCCGGCGAATCGGAGACTCTCACCGCCGCCTACAACGCCGCCGAACTCGACGGTCAGCAGCCGGTGGTCAGCGTGAGCGGCTGGAACGTGCCGGCCGTCGACGTGGCTGCGCCCTGACGGCGCCGGCGGCTTACCCCGCTCAAGAACCGCTAGCGAGGGACCGATACGAAGTGCAGCCCCAACCAGCACGCAGCGCCCATGTGATGGTCCCCGACGTCGATATCTACAACCTCAAGCGCAACATCGAGCGCGCGAACGAGTTGCTCGACCTGGGGCGCGCAAGCACCGGCCTGTCGTTCCTGAACCACGCGCGCCAGGTGCTGATGCCACTGCCGCTGGTCGATCGCAGCAGGCCGGCACAGACCGACATCTTCCCGCCCGTGCGCATGCGACCGGTCGCGGCGCTGCAGGGCAAGCGGATCGGCGTCATCGCCTCGGGCGGCGGCGGCGGGTGCGTGGCGATGGTCGGAGTCGCCAGGGCCTTCGAAGAGGCGGGGGTCCGCCCGGCGCTCTACTCGGCGTGCTCGGGCAGCGCGATCTGGGGCGCGATGTGGGCGGCGGGGATGAGCGCGCAGGAGATGGTCGACTTCTCGCTGTCGTGGCGCGCGGAGGACTATCTGGACATCCGCTGGACGGGGATTCCGCGTTTTTTGCTGAGCGGGCTGAAAGGTTTCACGGGGCTGATGAAGGGCGCGGCGCTTGAACGTCTGTTCAACGAGCGGCTGTGGAACATGCGCGTCGGCGACACCGCTTTCCCGATGAGCTCGATCGGCTACAACATGGACCTCGGACGCGTCGAGTACTTCAGCAGCGAGCAGACGCCCGAGCTGACGCTCGGTGAGCTCGTGCGCATCGCGGTGGCGCTGCCGCTGTTCATCGAGTCGGTGCCGGTGGGCGGGCACCTGTACGTCGACGGCGGGGTGATCGAGCTGTTCCCGGCGCAGCCGATCCTCGAGGACGGCGAGCTCGACCACGTGTTCGGCGTCAACTTCATGCTGCCGGCGGGCTTCGAGGCGCAGGACATCACCGGCTGGGCCGAGCGCCCCGGAGGCTTTCTGCAGGCCAGCCGCCAGCTGCAGCAGGGCAACCACCTGGAGATGGCCAGGCGCGCGCGGCGCGAGCTCGGCGAGCGCTTCACCCTGATCGACCCAATCGACCCCGCGCTGCTGCGCGGCGTGTCCTTCTATGACCTGTTCATCGACCGCCGCCGCTGGCCCGAGCTGATCCGCCAGGGTCACGCGGCGGCGACACGCGCGCTGGACGCGCTACGAGCTTCGAGGCCGCGCAGCATCCGGACGGCGCGCCAGCCACATGTGCGGCCGCTGCGAGCGTCCACAGCGCGCAGAACCCGCGCGGCGCGCCAGTCGCGCTCGCGCGCGGCTTAAGCTGGGCGAAGACCCACAGGCGCGCTGCGGGGCGAGGTCTCGCGCAGCGGGGCGGCCAGCGGTCAGGAGCAAGCAATGGCGTGCGCAGGAGAAGAGTTGGTCAACCCACTGACCGGTGAGCGGATCGTGTTCAGCAGAACGGCCGCTGAAACCGCGGGACAACTGCTCGAGATGGATGCCTTTTGGACCCAGCGAGGACAGCGCGCGGTGGAGCACGTGCACCCTGAGATGCAGGAGCGCTGGGAGGTCATTGCCGGCAACGCCTGCTTTCGCGTCGGCGGTGTCGAACGGACGGCAGGACCGGGCGAGGTGGTCGTGGCGCCTCCCGGCGTGGCGCATCTGGCGTGGAACCCGGCCGACGAGCCGGCGCACGTGCGCATCTCGATGCGCCCAGCGCTCCGCTGGGAGGTGTTCGTCGAGCGTCTGTTTGCGCTCGCCTGCGCTGGACAGCGCGCTCAGCTGCAAGCCCCCGATCCAGCGCTGATGCTCGCGTTGCTGAATGAGTTCCCACGTGAGATTGCTCTGCCGCCACGGCGCTTCGAGGAGACGCGCTCAAGGCCCTAGCTGCAGGCGAGGGCCGGCCATTGGCGCCAAGCCACTGCTGGTCGCGCGGACGTCTCGTTATTTTCCGTTATGCGAACTCCTTCGAGAAGCTCGCGCGGGGAGTGTGTGTATCCGCGGGTTCGGATCTCAAGCGCGAGCAGCGCCCATCCGAAACATGTAGGCACGGCGATGCCCGGAACTTCTCAATCACTGTGGCATTCATCGGGGGACGCGGCGGCAGGTCTCGTAGCGGTGCCTGCGCCACTGGCGGCAGCCCGGCCCACGCTGCTGGGAGCGCTGCCACGGCGTATGACGGCCGGTCGCCCCGCGATCGGGTGGTCGCTGGCGCTGCTGTTCGTGTGCAAGGGGCTGCTGTGCCTTGCGATGGTCGCCTTCCCGATCAGCACGAGCGAGCCGACGGGGCTGCTCGGCACCGCGGGCGCCCTGGGGATCGCGGCGGGGTCCGCCGTGTGGCTGTTCGCGAGACGCATTCCCCTGATCGGCTTCGAGCTGCTCGCAGCGGGCGGCGCGGTGACGGTCAGCAATCTGATCGCCCACGCGACCACGCACGGCGGGATGATGCTCGCCGCGTTCGCCTATCCGTGGATCGCGATCTACGCCGCCCACTTCTTTCCCCGGCGTGCGGTCATCGTGCAGGGCCTGTTGATCTCGGTGGGCTTCGGCGCGGGCCTGCTGCTGGGCCCACTGTCGCACGTGGCGATCTACTGGGTGGTGGTGACGGTAACGATCTGGTCGATCTGCATCCTGTTGGGAAACCTCAGCGAAAGCTTGCGCGTGCAAGGCTGCACCGACCATCTCACCGGCCTCTTCAACCGCAGCGGATTCGTGGCAGCCGCACTGCGCGAGCGGGCGCTCGCCAATCGCACAGGCGCACCGCTGAGCCTGGCGGTCATCGACCTCGACAACTTCAAGCAGATCAACGACAGCGCAGGTCACGCCGCCGGCGATCAACTGCTGGCGACGCTCGGCCGACAGTGGCGCAAGCGCCTGCGCCCCAGCGACATCCTCGCGCGCCACGGTGGCGATGAGTTCGTGCTGCTGCTCCCCGCCACCGAGCCGAGCGGCGCGCAGTCCGCGCTGGAGCGCCTGCACGGTGAGGGGGACCCGATCGGCTGGTCGACGGGCGTCAGCGAGTGGTTGCCGCACGAGAGCCTCGATGCCGCGCTTGCACGAGCGGATGAAGACCTCTACGAGGTCAAGACGCCACGCGCGGTCAACGCTTGAGCGGGCCAGGTGCGGTCGGCGCTCTCAAGGGACGACGGCGTCGAGCTTGCGACGAAACGCGTCCGGGTCGATCGCCGGATAGCGATACAACTGCGGCTCGATCGCGTCGTAAAGCTCCCGTAGCCGTTTGGGATCGACGAGACGCTGCTCCAACATGCTCTGCACGTCAGCAAGGTCCTGCTGGAAGCCACGCTCGATCTTCGCCAACGCCTGCGAGTAGGGGTCGAAGTGGCGGACCTGAACGTTGGTCTCCTCGAAGACGAGCGGGCTGCGCTCACGCCATCCGGGCAGCTCAGGAATGAAGTCCGGCGGGGAGGCAAGCTCGATATTGATCGCAAGATCCTCCTTCAGTCGTGGCAACTCTCTCAGCACCTCGTCGCGGTCCGGCTCAAAGCGAACGTCAACGTCCACTGTTGACGCGCGCCATCCCTCCATAACCGCAGTCGCGCCGCCCGTCAAATAGACGGTGGTCTTCTCGGACGCTGCTTCGCCGAGGCGGCGCGCGAGTTTGCGCAGCCGCTCACGATCGACGGGAGGTCGCATGCTCAGCGCAGCTAGCGTAGCTCGCCATCCGGCGGAGCAGTGCCTTGTAGCGGCTGTGCGCGCCACCACCTTCACGTTCAGCAAGCAGGCTGTACAAGCGATGCTCGGGTGAAGTCCGGGTCTCGTGCTCGCTCTGGTCTCGGGGAACCTCGATGCCTATCGCACGTAGTCGCGGCGCGGCGATCCGCACGACCAGCGATGCCTCGCTCTCATACCCATCGCGCAAGTCTGCGAGCCCCCGTCGCACGAGCCCGGTCCCAGGCAGATCTGCAGGCAACTCTCTCACGTGAAGATCGTAGCTTCCAGTGTGCAACCGTTCCCGAGCGCTTGGGGACTACGAGAGCAGGGTACACGGCTCCCAAAGCGGCGAACGGGCTTCGAACCCGCGACCTCAAGCTTGGGAAGCTTGCGCTCTACCAACTGAGCTATCGCCGCGCTGACCGTGATTCTAGGGTCTGCGAGCGCGCGCCGGCAGCCACTCGCGCGATCGGCCCTCGCGATCGCGGGCAACCCTCACGGCGGGCATTCCCACTTGCCGTGGCGTGCGTGCAGCGTTTCCCCGACGAGCGCCTTCCCCACAACCCGCGGCGGCGCGACGAGCTTGCACTTGTGCGGGCGCGACGCGCTCGGTGGGATGACAATTAGCTACCCGCCTGTCGCCTCCCTACACCTTGCGGGCTCCTCCGGGCGAGCAAGCCGCAACGGCGCCGGTGAGCACCGCAACGGCGCCGGTGAGCACCGCAACGGCGCCGGCGAGCACCGCAACGGCGCAGGCGAGCGACACCCACCTCTAACCTTGGGGCGGTGAAGCCCCGCCCCCTCCCCATCCTCGCCACGCTCGCCGGCGCCGCGGTCGTGGCGCTGCTCGTGTACGGCGTGTCCAAGCAGGCGCCCAACCGCACGCTCGACGAGCTGGTCGCCGAGGGCCGCTATCCTCCGGCGCCGCAGGCGACGCACCCGCTGCCCGTGCTGGGGTCGCACGGGGAGCGCACGCTGGCCTCGCTGCGCGGCAAGGTGGTGGTGCTGAACTTCTGGGCCTCGTGGTGCGGCCCCTGCCAGGCGGAGGCGCCGACGCTGGAGCACGCCCAGCAAAACCTCGAACGCCACGACGCGACGGTGCTCGGCGTAACCTACCAAGACGACGCCCCCGCGTCGGAAGGCTTCGTGCGCCAGTACCACCTCACCTACCCGATCCTGCGCGACGCGAGCGGCGAATTCGCGCACTCGTTCGGCACCCGCCAGGTGCCGGAGAGCTTCCTGATCAACCGCGCAGGCCGGATCGTGGACATCGAACGCGGCGAGATCGAACCACGCTTCGTCCAGCGCGCGGAAGCGCTCGCCGCCAGCACATGAGGCGCGCAGGCGTCCCCCGGAGGCCGCTCGCACTCCCGCGCGTGCTGCCTGCGCTCACATGCGTGCTGGTCGCGCTCGCGCTGACGGGCGCCACGACCGCGACCGCCGCGACCGCGCCGCGCGTGTCGCTGCCGGCGATCGAACGCCAGGCGATGTGCGTGACGTGCAAAGTGGCGCTCAACGAGTCGCAGTCGCCGCAGGCGAACTTGGAGCGCGAATACATCAAGGAACTGATCGCCAAAGGCGAGAGCGAAGCGCAGATCAAGCGCTCGCTGGTCGCCCAGTTCGGCCCCACGGTGCTCGGCCTGCCGAGCACGCACGGCTTTGACCTCGCCGTGTACCTCGTGCCGGCGGCGGTCGTCGCGGCGCTGCTCGCGCTGGTCGCGCTGCTGCTCCCCCGCTGGCGCAGACGCGCCCGCAGCGAGCGGGCCGCGCGCCCCGCGGGCGCGGCCACCCTCAGCCCGGCCGACGCCGCGCGCCTGGACGCGGACCTCGCGCGCTTCGACTGACGGGCCTCGCGCGCGCTGCGGCTGAAGCTACATCCGCTCGGGGGCGTGCACGCCGAGCAGCCCCAGGCAGCCGGCGATCACGCGCGCGCTGGCCACCGACAGGGCGATGCGCAGCGATTCCACCGCCTCGTCGTCGAGCCCCACCACCTGGCAGTCGCGGTAAAAGGCGGTGAACGTCTGCGCGAGCGCCAGCGCGTACGCGGCGATGCGGTGCGGCGCGCGGCGCTGGGTGGCGTCGGCGAGCTCGTCCGGGAACGCGAGCAGCGCCTCCACGAGCGCGCGCTCGCTCGCGTGCAGCGACAGCGGCGCGCGGGCCGGCGCGCCGGGCGCCTCGCCGGCCTGCACGCCGGGCGCCTCGCCGGTGTGCTGGCCGGCCGCCCAGCCGAGCACGACGTCGAGCGCGCCTGACACGCGCGCGGCGCCGGCGCGCTCGAGCATGGAGGCGATGCGCGCGTGTGCGTACTGCACGTAGTACACGTCGTTCTCGCTGGACTGCTGGCGGGCGAGGTCGAGGTCGAGGTCGACGGTGGTGTCGTGCGAGCGCGCCAGCAGATACCAGCGCGCGGCGTCCACGCCGATCTCCTCGATCAGCTCGTCGAGCGTGACGAACTCCCCGGAGCGCTTTGACATCTGCGCGCGCTCGCCGGAGCTGACGAGGTGCACGAGCTGCATGATCAGCAGCTCCAGCTCGTCGGGGTCGCCGCCGAGCGCGGCGTAGGCGGCCTTCATGCGCGCGACGTAGCCGTGGTGGTCTGCGCCCCACACGTCGATCTGGCGCTGAAAGCCGCGCTCGCGCTTGTCCTGGTGGTAGGCGATGTCGGAGGTGAAGTACGTGTGCTCGCCGCTCGTGCGCACGAGCACGCGGTCCTTGTCGTCGCCGAAGTCGGTGGTGCGCAGCCACAGCGCGCCGTCCTGCGTGTAGGTGTGACCGTGCTGCTCGAGCAGCGCGAGCGTGTGCGCCACGGGGCTGGGGTCGCCTTCGTGCAGCGAGCTCTCGTAGAACACCACGTCGAAGTCCTGCACCCCGAAGTGCGCCAGCGAGCGCATGATGTGGCCTATCATCACCGCCACCGCCGCGCGCCCCAGCGCGCGCGCATCGCCCGCCTCCGCGCCCGCGCCGGCGCTCGCCAGCTCCGCCGCCAGCTCGGCGACGTACGCACCCTTGTAGCCGTCCTCGGGCACCTGCTCGCCGCGCGCGAGCGCGGCGATCGACTCGCCCAGCTTGCGCACCTGCGAGCCGGCGTCGTTGACGTAGAACTCGCGCTCCACGCTGTGGCCGCACAGCGCGAGCATGCGCGCGAGCGCGTCGCCGTAGGCGGCGTTGCGGGCGTGGCCGACGTGCATCGGCCCGGTGGGGTTGGCGGACACGAATTCCACGAGCACGCGTTCCGGGCGCGGGGCGCCGCCGGCGCCGAAGCGCTCGCCGGCGGCGAGCACGTGGGCGAGCGCGCCGGCCAGCCAGGCGTCGGACATGAACAGGTTGACGAACCCTGGGCCGGCGACCTCGAAGCGCTCGACGCTCGCCCCCAGCAGCGCGTGCACGGCGGCGCCCAGGCGCTCGGCGAGCTCGCGCGGCGACGCGCCGAGCACGCGCGCGAGCAGCAGCGCGGCGTTGGTGGAGTAGTCGCCGAACTGCGCGCGGCGGGGGCGCTCGAGCGTGATCCGCCAGCTGCCCGCGCCGGCCTGCTCGCCGGCGAGCTGCTCGGCGCAGGCCATCACCGCCGCGCGCAGGCGCGCGAGGGGCGCGTCCTGCGCGGCCTGCGGGCGCGCGGGCGGCGTGTGCGGCGCGTCCTGCGCGTGGTCGATGGGGGGCTCTGGCATGGGTCCGCGCTCGGGGTTGCGATACTAGCTGCGTGACCGACCAAGACTCAGGCGCCGAGCGCCACATCAACATCCACCTGTCCCCCGAGATCATGGGGGGCGTGTACGCCAACTTCGCCAACGTCAGCCACTCCGACTACGAGTTCACGGTGACCTTCGCGCGCGTGGACCACGAGGTCGAGTCCGAGGAGGTCCCCGGCGTGGTGGTCTCGCGCGTGAACATCTCCCCGCGCTTCATGCGCGAGCTGATCGACGCGATGGAGGACAACTACTCGAAGTGGCGCACGCGCGAGGGCATCAAGAACCTGCCGGAGTACGGCGGCGCGGAGGCCGGCTCCGACCCCGACTGAGCAGGGTGGCGGGGGTGCGCGCCTGCAAGGTCGCGCGCGTGCGCAAACACGCTCTGGCCGCCGGTGTTCCTACCCTGCAAGGATGAAGGTGGCGGTCGTTTCCGACATCCACGCCAACAGGCACGCGTTCGAGGCCACGCTCGAAGCCGTCGCCGCCAGCGAGGCGGCCGAGCTGTGGTGCCTGGGCGACCTGGTGGGCTACGGCGCGGAGCCGGACGCGTGCGTGGAGCTGGCGCGCGCGCACGCGGCGGTGTGCCTGGCCGGCAACCACGACATGGCGGTCGCCGGCGAGATCCCGCTGGACGAGTTCTCGCGCGGCGCGAGCCTGGCGGCGCAGTGGACGCGCGAGGTGCTGGCGGCGGAGAACCTGGAGTTCCTGCACGGCCTGTCCCCCCAGGGCCAGGAGGGCGCGGTGGGCCTGTATCACGCGAGCCCCCGCGACCCGGTGTGGGAGTACGTGCTCTCGGCGCTGCTGGCGGAGCTGTGCATGAACGCGCAGGCGCAGCGCATCAGCTTGATCGGCCACTCGCACGTGGCGCTGTCGTTCAACCGCCGGGAGGGCGCGCTGGCGACGGGCGAGCCGCGCAGGGACAACGCGATGCTCGACGTGAGCGCGGGCGAGTGGCTGTTGAACCCCGGCAGCGTGGGCCAGCCGCGCGACGGCGACCCGCGCGCGTCGTGGATGCTGCTGGACCTCGACGAGATGGCGGTGTCCTTCCACCGCGCCAGCTACGACGTCGCCGGCGCAGCCGCCGCGATCCGCGCGGCGCGCCTGCCCGACTCGCTGGCCGAGCGCCTGGAGTACGGCCAGTGAGCGCCGCCCGCAAACGGGCGCTCGCGCGCGTGCTCGCGGCATGTGTGCCGCGCGTGCTGGCGGCGTGCCTGCTGGGGGTGGGCGCCGCGGTGGCGGTGTCCGCGTGCGGCTCCTCGAACGCGAAGCTGATCCCGGTCGCCGACTCCGAACCGCTGCAGAGCGACTTCGAATCGGTCGCGCAGGCGGCGGAAACGGCGGACGGCAACTGTGCGAACACGGAAGCTGCGCTGCTGAAGACCGAACAGGACTTCAACGAACTGCCCTCGAGCGTCGACGCCGGCCTGCGCGCGCGGCTGCGCGAAGGCATCGCGAAGCTGCACGAAGACGCGCTGTCGCAGTGCGCGAAGACGTCCAGCTCGAGCACCGGCACGAGCTCCACCGCGAAGACGGGCACGGGCAAGACCACCACCACGCAGACGCAGCCGACGACGAGCACGGAAACACAGACCACGACCACGCAGACGACGCCGCCGAGCACGGAAACGACGAGCACGGAAACGACGACCACGCCGGGCGGCGGCACGCAGGTGCCCGAAGAAGGCGCCACGGGAGCCGGCGGGCAGGGCGGCGGCACGGGCGCCGGCGAAGGCGGCACGCCGGGCGGCTCGGGCGAAGCGGGCGCGGGCGCGGGCAACAGCCCGGGCGCCGGCAACGGCGGCGCCGGCACGCCGGGCGCCGGCGCCCAGCAGGCGCTGCGCGACGCCCGCGGACGCCGGCCACACGGCCGCTGGCGCGGGCTGGAGCGCGCACGGTGAGCAAGACGGAGATCGCCGGGCGCTACCGCCTGGAGAGCCGCCTGGGCTACGGCGGCATGTCGACGGTGCACCTGGCGCTGGACCTGCGCCTGGAGCGCCAGGTGGCGGTGAAGCTGCTGGCGGAGCACCTGGCCGACGAACCGGCGTTCGTGTCGCGCTTCCAGCGGGAGGCGCAGGCGGCGGCGCGGCTGGTGCACCCGAACGTGGTGCAGGTGTTCGACTCGGGGCGCGACGAGCGCACGGGCCAGTACTTCATCGTGATGGAGTACGTGGAGGGGCGCTCGTGCGCGGAGATCCTGCGCGACGAGGGCTGGGTGGAGGTGCCGGAGGCGCTGTCGATCATCGAACAGGCGTGCGAGGGCCTGTACTACGCGCACCGTCACGGCGTGGTGCACCGTGACGTGAAGCCCGGCAACCTGCTGCGCGCGCGCGAAGGCGAGGTGAAGCTGGCGGACTTTGGCATCGCGAAGGCGACCGAGCAGTCGAGCATCACGCAGGTGGGCTCGGTGCTGGGCACGGCCGCGTACCTGGCGCCGGAGCAGGCGCGCGGCGAGGAGGCGGGCCCGAGCGCGGACCTGTACGCGCTGGGGGTGGTCGCCTACCAGCTGATCTCCGGGCGCCTGCCGTATGACGCGACGTCGCTGACGGAGCTGGCGCTCAAGCAGCAGCAGGAAGTGCCGGCGATGCTGCACACGCTGGTGGCGGCGGTCAACCCGGAGCTCGCGCAGGCGGTGGCGCGCGCGCTGGCGCTGGACCCGCGCGACCGCTACCAGACGGCGCTGGAGATGCGCCACGGGCTGCGCGACGGCGCGCGCGGCCTGGCGCCGGGCGGCGGCCCGCTGCCGACGGAGATCACGACCGTCACACGCCGCGGGCGCGGCGGGCGTGCAGGGCGCGCTGGGCGCGCTGAGCCGGCGGCGACGGAGGCGACGAGCGTGCTGGCGCGCGGCGCTGGCGGCGGCGCGCGCGCTGGCGCGGTGGCGACGCGCAGGCCGCGCTCGGCCGCGCCGCAGGGCGCACAGGCGCACGCCCCGCAGCAGGCCCCCGCGCGCGCGGCGCCCGCCGGGCGGCGGCGCACGAACCGCGTGCTGGTGGTGTTGGTGGTGTTGCTGGCGCTGGCGCTGGCTGCGGTGGTGGCGGTGATCCTCACGGCGCCTGCTGCGGACAAGCCGGTGCTGCGCAACGTGGTGTACTCCGACGTGCAGCAGGCGTCTGCGGCGCTCAAGCACCTGGTCTCGGAAAACACCCAGTAGGCGATCGAGGGGGGCCGCCGACGCCTGCCGCCGGGTCACCCATGCTGGCAGCGATCCTGAACGTCGGCCACCTGGTCGAAGTGTTTGGCTACCCGCTGCTGTTCCTGCTGGTGATGAGCGAGGCGGGCGGCGTGCCGATCCCGGGCGAGACGTCGCTGATCGCGGCTGCGGTGCTCGCCAGCCAGGGCAAACTGAACATCGCCCTGGTGGTCGGGCTGGCGGCGGCGGGAGCGATCGTGGGCGACAACCTCGGCTATGCGATCGGCCGCAAGGGCGGGCGCTGGCTGCTGCAGCGCCCGGGCGCGTTTCGCCGCCAGCGCCAGGAGGTGCTGCGGGTGGGCGAGCCGTTCTTCGAGACGCACGGCCCGAAGGCGGTGTTCTTCGGCCGCTTCGTGCTGGGCCTGCGCGTGTGGGCGTCGTGGCTGGCGGGCGCCACGCGCATGCACTGGCGCTCGTTCGTGTTCTGGAACGCGCTCGGCGGGATCTGCTGGGCGAGCGGTGTGGGGCTGGTGGCGTACTACCTCGGCCACTCCGCGGGCGGCGCGATCGAAGCGTTCGGCGTGTACGGGCTGGTGGCGCTGCTGCTGGCGATCGTCAGCACGCTGCTGCTGCACCGCCGCCACGCGCTGCACCGGCGGCGCGATCCCGCGCCCCCGGACGGGGCGCGGGATGAAGCGCACGACGATTAGGCCGCGCTCAGGCCGCGGCGAGCTCGCCGCCGGCGGCGGCGTCCACATCCGATGGGGCAGCGATGCTCACGCGGTGCGGCTGCTTGGGCGTGGGCTTCGGCACGCTGACCTCCAGCACGCCGTTCTCGAAGCGCGCGTTCACCGCCTGCGGGTCGACCCCGTCGGGCAGCACGAGCGAGCGCGAGAAGCTGCCGCTGGCGCGCTCCACGCGGTGGTAGCCCTCGCCCAGCTGCTCGTGCTCGGAGTGGCGCTCGCCGGAGACGGTGAGCACGTTGTCGTCGACCTCAACCTTGATGTCCTGCTCGCGCACGCCCGGCAGGTCGGCGCGCAGCACGTACCGGTCGTCCTGCTCCACGAGATCGACCGCGGGAACGAAGCGTTGCAGCCGGCGCGTGCCGTTGCCGCCGGCCTGGCTGTCGAAGAACGTGCCGAACAGGCGGTCCACCTCCCGCTGGAACGTCTGCAGCTCGCGCGCCGGCGAGGCGGCGGGTGCCCATCTAATCAGTGCCATCTCGAATGCCTCCAAAGACTTGGGTTGCCAAACAGGCTCCATTATAAAATCTAAGCGCCTCAATATCAAGTTTATTTAGGAGGACGTGCGCAGCCCGCTTTGCGGGGTCGCGGCGCCGGCCGCGCGATGCGGCGAACGACGGCCGGCTGGCGATCGCGCCGCGTGGGCGGCGGGCCACCCGCAGCGCCCTGCCGCGGTCCATGCGAGCGTGTGGCCGGCGGCCTTCAGCAGCCGCCGCAGGGAGCGATGCGCTCCAGCATGTCCGCGAGGCTGCCGAGCTCGAGCTCGGAGAAGTGCGCCAGGAACTGCTCGCGGACGACCGCCAGGTGGGTGCCGCGCGCCGCCTGCAGGCGCTCGCGCCCGGCGCCGGTCAGGCACGCGTACGCGCCGCGCGCGTCGTGGTCGCACGAGCAGCGCTCGAGCAGCCCGTCGCGCTCCAGGCGGTCGACCAGGCGCGTGAGCCCGCTGCGCGACAGCTGCGCCTGCTCGGCCAGTTCGCACATGCGCATGCGCCCGCCGCTCGCCTCCTCCAGGTGCACGAGCACCTCATACGAGCTCATCGGCAGCCCGTGCGCGCTCTCCAGCTCGGCGTCCAGGCGCTTGGCCAGGCACGCGTACGCGCGCAAGAGGCCCCGCCACGCACGCACCTCGCCGTAGGACAGCGACTCCTGCTCGGCGTCCACCCCCGCTGACGACGCCCCTGGGGGGGTTGGCGCGATCTTGACGGCGGTGACGGTTGACATGACGGTCCAGACTACTTGCGCTACTCAAGCGAACATAGCAGCGCGCGTGCTCACTTCCCACGCGTGGCACGCCACGCCCACACCATCATCAACGGCTGCAGCGGCAGCCGCGCGTACAGCGCCCAGCGGGGGAGGTGCGGAAACTCGTGCGGCGCGCGCGCCATGTGCAGGTTGGCGGGAAACACCGCCGCCAGCAGCGCGATCAAAGCGAGGCCCGACGCACGTCGCGTCGCCGGCACGAACACGCCCAGCCCGCCCGCGACCTCCGCCACGCCGCTCAGCTGCACGATGCGCTTGGCGTGGCCGCGCAACAACGGCGGCACGATCCGTTCGTACGCGCGCGGCATCACGAAGTGGTTGGCGCCCGCGAGCACGAACGCGTTCGCCAGCAGGCGCCACGACCAGCCACGCCCGGCGCGGCCGGCGCGCTCGCCGTGCAGCTGCACTTCATCGGTTACCACGTCCGCCTCCGCCTGCACTGCGCAGCACCTCCCCGGCCGATAGGCCGCTCATAGTAAGAAATCAGCCAGCCTCGAGCAACGAGCGACCGGTCATCTGCGGCGGCTGCGCGATGCCCAGCGCGTGCAGCACCGTGGGCGCCACGTCCGCGAGGATGCCGCCCTCGCCGCGCACGCGCACGCCCGTGCTGGTGACGATCAGCGGCACGGGGTTCAGCGAATGCTGGGTGTTGGGGCTGCCGTCGGGCTCGAGCATGTGGTCGGCGTTGCCGTGGTCGGCGGTCACCACGCACACCCCGCCGCGCGCGTGCACCGCGCCCACCACCTCGCCCAAGCACGCGTCCACCGTCTCCACCGCCGTCACCGCCGCGGCGATCACGCCCGTGTGCCCGACCATGTCCGCGTTGGCGAAGTTGATGATCCCGAAGCTCGGCCCGTCATCGCGCCACGCGCGCACGAACGCGTCGGCGGCCGCCCGCGCGCTCATCTGCGGCGCGTGGTCGTACGTCGGCACGTCGCGCACCGACGCCACCAGCTCGCGCCGCTCGCCGCGCATCGGCGTCTCGTCGCCGCCGTTGAAGAAGTACGTCACGTGCGCGTACTTCTCCGTCTCCGCCACGTGCAGCTGCGTCGCGCCCGCCGCCGCCAGCGCCTCCGGCAAGGTGCTCCGCGGGTGCTCCGGCGAGAACGCCACCGGATAGGGCCAGTCCTCCTCGTAGCGCGTGAGCGTCGTGTAGCGCGCCACCGCCTGCGCGCCGCCGCGACCCTCCCAGCCGGGCAGCTCCTCCGCGCCCGCGCCGGCCGCCTCGCCGGTTCGCCCGCCGCCCGCCTCGCCCTCGCCCCGCGCGGACACTTCGCCAAAGCCCGGCTCGGCGAGCGCGCGGGTGATCTGGCGCATGCGGTCGGGGCGGAAGTTGAACGCCAGCACGCTGTCGCCGGGGCGGATGCACGCCTCGGCGCCCACGAGCGTCGGCTCGATGAACTCGTCCGTCTCGCCCCTGCGGTAGGCGTCCTGCACCGCCTGCTCGCCGCTGTCCGCGTGGTACGGCGCGCGTCCGTGCACGAGCATGTCGTACGCGCGCTGCGTGCGCTCCCAGCGCTTGTCGCGGTCCATCGCCCAGTAGCGCCCCACCACCGAGCCCACGCGCGCGCCCGGCGTGCCGTCCAGCTCGCGCAGGTAGTTCACGCCCGCGTGCGGCAGCGTGTCGCGCCCGTCGGTGAACGCGTGCACGACCACGTCCTTCACCGCCAGCGAGCGCGCCAGCGCGATCAGCGCTAGCAGGTGGCGCAGCGAGGAGTGCACGCCGCCGTCGGAGGCCAGGCCGATCAGGTGCACGCGCTCGGCGTCCGCGAACGCCGCCCGCAGCGCCTCGTTCTGTGCCAGCTCACCGCCGTCCGGCGTGCCGTCGCCGATCGCGTCGTCGATGCGCACCAGGTCCTGGCGCACGACCGCGCCCGCGCCCAGGTTCAGGTGGCCCACCTCGCTGTTGCCCATCTGCCCATCCGGCAGCCCCACCGCGCGCCCGCTCGCCTGCAGGGTGGTGTGCGGGTACGTCGCCCACAGCTCGTCGAACACCGGCGTGCGCGCCAGCGAGATCGCGTTGCCGGGGCCCGGCTCCGCGAGGCCCCAGCCGTCGAGCACGATCAAGCACGCGCACGGCGCCGGCAGCTGCGCGGGGCCCGGCGGGAGCGTCATCGCGCAGGCGGCTCGGTCGCAGTGGGCTCCCGGCGGGCCGCGCTGGCGCCCCGAACGCTCATCGCGCAGCGGCGGCGGCGACGATCCGGGCGAACGACTGGGCGTCCAGCGACGCGCCGCCCACGAGCGCGCCGTCCACGTCTGCCAGCGCCAGCAGCTCGGCCGCGTTCTCGGGCTTGACCGAGCCGCCGTACAGCACGCGCACGTGCTCGGCGGCCGACTGGTCGCGGTCGGCGACGAGCGCGCGGATGAACGCGATCGCCTCCTGCGCCTGCTCGGCGCTCGCCACTTTGCCGGTGCCGATCGCCCAGATCGGCTCGTAGGCGATCACCACCTCCGCCAGCCGCTCGCCGGGGACGCCCGCGAGGTCGTCCTTCACCTGCTGGCGCAGCTTGCGGTCGGTCTCGTCGTTGTCGCGCTCCTCCTCGGTCTCGCCCACGCACAGGATCGGCACGAGCCCCGCGTGCAGCGCGGCGGGCACCTTCAGCGCGAGCGCCCTGTCGGTCTCGCCGAACAGCTCGCGGCGCTCGGAGTGCCCGAGCACCACCCCGCGCACGTCCAGCTCGCGCAGCATCGGCGCGGAGATCTCGCCCGTGTACGCGCCCTGCGGCTCGTGGTGCATGTTCTGCGCGTACACCTCCACGCGCGAGCCGCGCGCGCTGTCGACCATCGCCTGCAGGTCGGTGAACGGCACGCAGAGCGCCACGTCCACGCCGTCCACCGCGGACACGCGCGGGAGCAGCGCCTGGATGTGCTCCTCGGCCTGCTCCTGCGTCTTGTGCATCTTCCAGTTGCCCGCGATCAGCGGCGTGCGACTGGGAGTCAGGACCCCACCCCCCCGGCCACTCCGGCGCCCTCCAGCGCGGCCACCCCCGGCAGCACGGCGCCCTCCACCAGCTCCAGCGTGGCGCCGCCGCCGGTGGACAGGAAGTCGACCTCGTGCTCCAGCCCGAAGTGCGCGAGCGCCGCGGCCGAGTCGCCGCCGCCGACCACCGTGAGACCCGGCGCGCGTGCGACCGACTGGGCGATCGCGCGTGTGCCCGAGGCGAACGGCTCGTGCTCGAAGGCCCCCATCGGGCCGTTCCAGAACACGGTGCCCGCACGCTGGATCTCGCGGTCGTAGCGCGCGACGGTCTCCGGGCCGATGTCCAGGCCCATCCAGCCGGCCGGCACCTCCACGCCCGCCAGCACGCGGTGCTGCGCGTCGTCGTCCAGGCGGTCGCCGATCACCAGGTCGCTGGGCACCAGCAGGCGCGCGCGACCGGGCTGGGGCGTGTGCGTGTCGCTGGCGTGCTCCAGCAATTTGCGCGCGTGCGTCGTGTCGTCGTCTTCGCACAGCGACTCGCCCACTTTGTGGCCCTGCGCGCACAGGAACGGGAAGCACATGGCGCCGCCGATCATCACCACGTCGGCGACCTGCAGGAAGCGGTCGATCACGCCGATCTTGTCCGCCACCTTCGCCCCGCCCACGATCGCCACCAGCGGTCGCGCGGGGTGTTCGAGGATGCCCGTGATCGTGTGCACCTCGTTTTCCAGCAGCCGCCCGGCGGCGCTCGGCAGCAGGTGCGCGACGCCCTCGGTGCTCGCGTGCGCGCGGTGGGCGACGCCGAACGCGTCGTTGACGTACACGTCAGCCAGTTCCGCCAGCGCGTGCGCGAACGCGGGGTCGTTGCTCGTCTCGCCCGCCTCGAAGCGCACGTTCTCCAGCAGCAGCATGTCCCCGTCGTGCAGCGCTTCGGTCAACGCCCTGACCTCCTCCCCCACCACCGCCGGCGCGAGCGTCACCGGCGCATGGGTCAGCTCGCGCAGGCGCTCTGCCACCGGCGCCATCGACAGCGACGCGTCGAAATGCCCCTTCGGCCGGCCCAGGTGCGAGACGAGCACCAGCCGTGCGCCGCGCGCGCGCAGCTCTTCGATCGTCTGCAGCGCTCCCACGATGCGCTGGTCGTCGCTCACCTGCGGGTGCTCGCCATCCGTGTTCAGCGGCACATTGAAATCGACGCGCACGAGCACCCTTCTTCCGTGCACGTCGAGCTCGTCAATGCTCCTCATCGACCCGTCCTTTCGGTCATCGTCGCGATCCATCACGATCTTTGCGCTCACAGGACCAACTGCGCCACGTCCAGCAGCCGGTTGGAGTATCCCCACTCGTTGTCGTACCACGCGATCACCTTCAGCATCGTGCCGTCGATCACCGCCGTCAGCAGCGAGTCGACGATCGCCGAGTACGGCGAGCCGACGATGTCGCTGGAGACGATCGGGTCTTCGGTGTACTGCATGATCCCCGCCAGCGGGCCGCTTTCGCCGGCGGCTTTCAGCGCCGCGTTGACCTCCTCGACGCTCGTCGCGCGCGGGCACTCGACCGTCAGATCGACGACCGAGCCGGTGGGCACGGGCGCGCGCACGGCCATGCCGTGCAGCTTGCCCTGCAGCTGGGGGATCACCAGGCCGATCGCCTTGGCCGCGCCGGTGGACGCGGGGATCAGGTTGATCGCCGCCGCGCGCGCGCGGCGCGGGTCTTTGTGGGGCAGGTCGTGCAGGCGCTGGTCGGAGGTGTACGCGTGGATCGTCGTCATCAGGCCGTGCACGATGCCCACCGTGTCCACCAGCACCTTCGCCACCGGCGCCAGGCAGTTGGTCGTGCACGAGGCCATCGAGATCACGTCGTCCCTCGCGCGGTCGTAGGCCTCGGCGAAGTTCACGCCCAGCACCACCGTCACGTCAGGGTCGGTGGCGGGGGCGGAGATGAGCACCTTCTTGGCGCCCTGCGCGAGGTGCTTGGCGGCGCTCTCGCGGCTCACGAAGCGCCCGGTGGACTCGATCACCACGTCCACCCCCAGCTCGCCCCACGGCAGCGTCCCAGGGTCGCTCTCCGCGAGCACCTTCAGCTCTTGGCCATCCACCTCGATGGCGTGCGCTTGCGCCTTCACCGTGCCTGGATACGGGCCGAGGATGGAGTCGTACTGCAGCAGGTGCGCCAGCGTGGCGCAGTCGACGAGATCGTTGACCGCGACCAGCTCGAGCTTCCCGTCGAGCTCGTCAGCGCGTGCCTTGAAGGCGCGGAACACGTTTCGCCCGATTCGGCCGAATCCGTTTATTCCCACGCGTATCGGCATCCATCTGTCTCCTTGCAGCGAAAATGACGATGCCGGGTCTCAGGAGTGCTCTCCATCGCCCGGCGCAGTGCCCTGGAGGCTATCAGCGCGCGGATGGCCGCCGCCTGTGCGGATCTACGGATGCCACATACCGAGCTTCTACGGACGCGCGCTCACGCGCCGTCCGGCTCCCGGCGCAGGTCGCGGTGGGCGACGCCCACGTCGAGGTCCTCGCGGTCGCGGTAGTGCGCTGCGAGCTGCTCGGCGATCGCCACCGAACGGTGGCGCCCGCCGGTGCAGCCGATGGCGATCACCAGGTGCGCCTTGCCCTCGGCGACGTATTCGCCCAGCAGGAAGTCGAGCAGCGCGTGCAGCCGCACGTACAGCTCCTGCAGGCGCCCGTCGCGGCCGATGTACTCGACCACCGGCGCGTCCAGGCCGGTGAGCTCGCGCAGCTCGGGCTCGTAGTGGGGGTTGGCCAGGAAGCGCACGTCGAACGCCAGGTCCTCCTCGCGCGGCGGGCCGTGCTTGAAGCCAAAGCTCATGAACGTCACCGCCAGGCGCCCGGTCCCCTGGCCGGGCAGCAGCTCCTCGGCGATCTTCGCCCGCAGCATCGCGGCGCTCATGTTGGTGGTGTCGATCACCAGATCGGCGCGCGCACGCAGCGGTTCGAGCAGCGCGCGCTCCGAGGCCACACCGGCCGCCACGCTGCCCTCCGGCGCCAGCGGGTGGCGGCGGCGGGTCTCCTTGTAGCGCGTCATCAGCGTCTGCTCGGAGGCCTCCAGGAACAGCAGGTGATGGTTGATGCCGAGCGCCGCCAGGTCGTCCACGACGGCGGTCAGCGCCTCGAAGTACACCCCGCCGCGCACGTCCGAGACGACCGCCGCGCGCTCGACCTTGGAGCCCTTGTGCACGAACAGCTCCACCAGCGAGCGGATCATCTCCGGCGGCAGGTTGTCCACGCAGAAGTAGCCGGCGTCCTCGAACACGTTCATCGCCGTCGACTTGCCCGCGCCGGAGAACCCCGTGATCACCACGAAGTCCTCGAGGTGCGACTTGATCACCGCACCGTCTTCCTTCCCAGGGGCCGCCGGCAGCGGGCGCAGGGGCTTGATCACAGCCATCGCACCCATTGTGTCGCCAAATCCGCGCACCGGCGTCAATTTGCAGAGAAGGTTTCAGGGCAAGCCGGCCGAGGAGCAAGCGAGACAAGGACGCAGTGAGCGCGGCGTGCTACGCACGTGAGCGAGCGAGGACGCCGTATCGCGCCGCTCATCGACCGGCTCAGCCCGCGCGGTGCAGGTAGGCGTGCAAGTCCCTGCCGACCTTCGCGGGCAGCCCCGGCACGGCCTGCAGTTCCTCGCTGGTGGCTCCCACGACCGCCTCGGGCGAGCCGAAGTGGGTGAGCAGCGCGCGCTTGCGCGAGGGTCCCACGCCGGGCAGGTCGTCAAGCAGCGAGCTCGTCATCGCCTTGTCGCGCCGGCTGCGGTGGTGGGTGATGGCGAAGCGGTGGGCCTCGTCGCGCAGGCGCTGGAGCAACTGCAGCTCGGGCGTGGAGTGGTCGAGCACCAGCGGCGTGCGCCGCCCCGGCTGGAAGATCTCCTCGATGCGCTTGGCCAGCGACACGACCGCCACGCCGCGCTCGCGGAACCCCGCCAGTGGCGCGAGGCCGGCGGCGAGCTGCCCCTTGCCGCCGTCGATCACCACCAGGTTGGGCAGCGCGGCGAAGCTCTGATCGTAGGCGCTGTCGTGCGGGGAGATGTCGGCCTGGCGCTCCCACTGGGCGAAGCGCCGGCCGAGCACCTCAGCCATCGAGGCGAAGTCGTCGGGGGCGCCCTCGGTGGAGCGGATGATGAAGCGGCGGTAGTCCGAGCGCTTGGGCGCGCCGCCCTCGAACACGACCATCGAGGCGACCGTGTGCGTGCCGCCGAGATTGGAGATGTCAAAGCACTCGATGCGGATCGGCGGCGCGTCCAGGCCGAGCGCCTGCTGCAGGCCCTCCAGCGCCTCCACGCGGCTCTGGCGGCGGCGCTCGGCGCGCAGCCGCTCCTGGTCGAGCGCCAGCAGCGCGTTGCGCTCGGCGAGCTCGAGGATGCGCCGCTTCTCGCCGCGCTCGGCCGCGCGCAGCTCGACCGGCCCGCCGCGCCTGGAGGCCAGCGCCTCGGCGAGCGCCTGCGCGTCCTGCAGGCCGCGCTGGACGACGAGCAGCGCGGGGATCGACGTGTAGCCGCCGTAGTACTGGAGCATGAACTCCTCCGCCACCTCCGCCAGCTCGCGCTCGGTCTCGTTGGCCAGGTAGAAGGACTGGCGGTCGGAGAGCACGCCGTCGCGCACCTGAAAGACCTGCGCGTTGGCGTCGCGGGCGTCGAGCGCCACGGCGACCGCGTCGAACGTGCCGACCGCTTCGGCGGTCACGCGCCGGCGCTCGAGCAGCGAGCGCACGGCCTGCAGGCGGTTGCGCTCGAGCGTCGCCTGCTCGAACTCCTCCTCGACGGCCGCCGCGCGCATGCGCGCTTCCAGGTCGTGCTCGATCGCGCTGAAGCGCCCGGACAGGAAGTCGATCACCCCGTCGATGCTCGCGCGGTAGTCCTGCTTGGAGATGTAGTCCACGCACGGCGCGCCACAGCGCTTGATGTAGTAGTCGAGGCACGGGCTGCCGCTGCGCCGCCCCGGCTCGGCTCCGGTGCACGAGCGGAACATGAACACCTTCGCCAGCACCTCCAGCGTGGCGCGCACGCGCTTGGCGTTGGAGTACGGGCCGAAGTACGCGCGGCCCGCGCGGTGGCGCTCGCGCGTGAAGTACACGCGCGGGAAGTCCTCGTCCAGCGAGATGGCGATGAACGGATAGGACTTGTCGTCGCGCAGGCGGATGTTGAAGCGCGGGCGGTACTGCTTGATGAAGCTCTGCTCCGCCAGCAGCGCCTCCGCCTCGCTGGCGACGACCACGCACTCGATGTGCTCGACCGCGGCGACCATCTCCGCGTGGCCGGGGCTGGAGCGCACTTGCGTCTTGGCGAAGTGCGAGGCCACGCGCTTGCGCACCGACTTGGCCTTGCCCACGTAGATCACTCGTCCGCGCGCGTCGCGGAACAGGTACACGCCGGGCTGGTCGGGCAGCGCGCGGCGCTGCTCGCGCAGGCTCGTGCCTGTGTCCTGGGCGCTCAATAGCTGCGCGCGTGCCGGTAGACGGCCAGCAGCGCGTACACCACCATGCCGAGCAGCGCGAACCACAGGATCTCGCCGAAGCCGTCCCAGCGGTGCACCTGCACGATTTCCCCGCCGCGCACCTGCAGCGCGTACCACAGGCGCTTGCGCACCACCCACAGGAACAGCGCCAGCGCGACCGCACCGTACAGCAGCCCGCGGTGACGGTCGCCGAGGCTGAACAGCGCGACGTGATGTTCGCGGTACATGCGCAGCCCGAGAAAGCCGAAGGCGAGCGCGAACACCGCCCACAGCGCCGCTTCCACGGTGTCCGCCGCGCGCCCGCCGCCGGGGATGAAGTACACGGCGGCGGCGAGCGCCACGATGATCGCGATGTTGCGCGCGTTCTTCAGCGATTCGGACACTTGCTCACAGCCTCACAGTCTCACAGTCCCACAGCCTCACAGCCTAGCTGCGGCTCACTCCACCAGCGCCTCCAGACGCGCGTACGCCGCGTCCACCGCGCGCGTGGCGGCCGTGTGGCGGGCTTCGGACTTGGCCGCCTCGTAGCGCGTCGCCCACGCCGCCGGGTCGGTCAGCTCGGCTTCCAGCTCGCGCAGCGCCGCCTCCGCCGCTTCGATCGCGCGCTCGGCCTGCTGCTGCGCACTCAAGCGGTTCTTCGACGGGCCCTTGGCCTTCGGCTTGGCGCGCGCGCCGTTCGCACTAGCGGCTGCTCGCCCAGCTTTCGTGCCTACGCTTGTGGGCGCGCCGTTGGCGCTGGGCGCCGGCGCGAGCGACGCGTGGGGCGAGGCGCCGCCCGTGCCGCGGCGTTCGTCGCGCACGCGCACGTACTCGGGCCAGCCGCCGACGTAGCTGCGCAGCGCGCCGTCCTCGACGGCGACCGTGCGCGTGCCGACGGCGTCGAGCAGCGCGCGGTCGTGGGAGACGAGCAGCAGCGCGCCGGGGAACGCACGCAGCGCGTCCTCGAGCGCCTCGCGGCTCTCGATGTCCAGGTGGTTGGTGGGCTCGTCGAGGATCAGCACGTTGGCGCCGGAGTTGACGAGCACCGCCAGCGACAGGCGCCGGCGCTCGCCGCCGGACAGGCCGCTGAGCGGTTTTTCGGCGTCCTCGCCGGAGAACAGGAAGCGCCCGAGCAGCGCGCGCGCCTTGCCGGGGGTGAGCTTGGTCGCGTGCTGCGCGGCTTCGAGCACGCTCGGGTTCGGATTGCCGCCGGCGCCGGCGAGCGTGTCGAGCTCCTCGGCGTGCTGTGAGAGGTAGCCGACCTTCACGTTGTGGCCGGTGCTCAGCTTGCCCGCCGCCAGCGGCCGGCGGCCGGCGAGCGTTTCGATCAGCGTGGTCTTGCCGGTGCCGTTGGGGCCCACCAGCGAGACGTGCTCGCCGCGTTCCAGCCACAGCTCGGCGTGCTCCAGCAGCACGACGGCGCCGGCGCCGCCCGCCCGATCGCCGCCGACCCGATCGCCGCCCGCCCGATCGCCGCCCGCCCGATCGCCGCCCGCCCGATCGCCGCCCGCCCGATCGCCGCCCACCTCGATGCGCCCGTCGAGCAGCTCGAAGATCACGCGGCCGGAGCGCTCGGGCTTGGCGAACTTGAACTCCAGGCCCTTCGCGTCCGCCGCGTCGCCCTCGATGCGCTCCATCTTCGCCAGCTGCTTCACGCGCGACTGCGCCTGGCGCGCCTTGGTGGCCTTGTAGCGGAAGCGCTCGATGAAGCGCTCCATGCGCGCGATCTCCGCCTGCTGCTTGTCGATCGCCTTGCCCAGCGCGATCTCTTTGGCGGCCTGCTCGCGCCGCCACTGGTGCCAGCTGCCGGCGAAGAAGCGCGAGGACGCAGGCCCGCCCACCCGCCTGCCGTACAGCTCGAGCACCGCCGTGCCGACGGCCTCCAGGAACCAGCGGTCGTGCGCCACGAGCACCACCGCGGCGTCGAGCTCCACGAGCGTCTGCTCGAGCCACTCGAGCGAGTCGATGTCCAGGTGGTTGGTGGGCTCGTCCAGCAGCAGCACGTCCGCGCCGGTGGCCAGCGCGCGGGCGAGCGACGCGCGCGTGAGCTGGCCGCCGGAGAACGTGTCGAGCGTGCGCTCGAGGTCGGCGTCGCGGAAGCCGAGGCCGTGGGCCATGGCGTTGGCGCGGTTGCGCCACAGATAGCCGCCGCGCGCCTCCAGGCGCGCCTGCGCGGCGGAGTAGCGCGCGAGCGTCTGCTCGTCGCTGGCGCCCGCCGCCATCTTCGTCTCCAGCTCGGCGAGCTGCGCCTCGATCTGCAGCTCCTCGGCGCAGCCTGACAGCAGGTACTCGCGCAGCGCCATCGTGCGCTCGCGCGGGGGGCGCTGGTCGTGCAGCGCGATGCGCACCGACTTGGCCACGCTCAGCTCGCCGCCGTCGATCGAGGTCTCGCCGGCGAGCATCCGCAGCAGCGTGGTCTTGCCCGCGCCGTTGCGTCCGGCCAGCGTCAGGCGTTCGCGGCGCTCGAGCTTGAACGAGACGTTTTGCAGCAGCGGCTGCCCGGCGATGTCCTTGTGCAGGTCCGATGCGATCAGTAGGGCCATCGGATGCTGATGGTAGGCGCCGCGCTCCGCACGCTCATGTAGCATCCCTCGGCGTGAAGCGCACACGGCTGCTGGCAACGCTGTTCACGCTCGCGCTGCTCGCGTCGCTCGTGCTCGCGCCGGTGGCGGGCGCGCACAACGACGGTCGCGGCTTCTACGGCGCCACGAACGACAAGGCGATCACCAACGCGGGCTTCATCCTGATCATCTTCTTCCCCGTGTTCATTTTCGTGATGAGCATGATCCAGGGCCGCCTGGAGAAGCGCAAGCAAGCGCGCAAAGCCGCCCAGAAGGCCTTTTTGACCAACGGGCAGTGGCGCGGCGGCTGGTAGCAGCGGCGCGCCGGCCATGAGCAGCGAGCCGGACGCGAACGGGTCGGCGCCGGCGGTCCACTACGAGCGCCGGGGAGCGGCGGCGCTGATCACGATCGATCGCCAGCACCGGCGCAACGCGGTGGACGGGCTGACGGCGGCCGCGCTGCACGCGGCGTATCTGCGCTTTGAGGCCGACGCGGATGCGCGCGTGCTGGTGGTGACGGGCGCGGGCGGCGTGTCCTTCTGCGCGGGCGCAGACCTGAAGGCGACGGAGACGATGGCCGGGCGGCTGATGAACGCGGAGGGGCCGATGGGCTTCACGCGCCTGACCGCCTCCAAGCCGACGATCGCGGCGATCTCCGGCTACTGCCTGGCCGGCGGCCTGGAGATCGCGTTGTGGTGCGACCTGCGCATCGCCACCGAGGACTCCAAGCTCGGCTACCCGGAGCGCCGCTGGGGCGTGCCGCTGATCGACGGCGGCACCCAGCGCCTGCCGCGCATCGTGGGCCTCGGCCGCGCGCTCGACTTGATCCTCACCGGACGCATCATCGACGCGCACGAGGCGCTGGCGATCGGCCTCCTCACCGAGCTCGTCGCCCCCGGCGCCCACCTCGAGCGCGCGCTCGAGCTCGCCGAGGGCCTGGCGCGCTTCCCCCAGCGCACGATGCTCGCCGATCGCCGCGCGGCGATCGAGGGCTTCGGCATGCCGCTCGCGGACGCGCTCGCGCTGGAGGCGCAGGCGGGGCCGGAGGTGTTCGCAGACGGCGCCCAGGGTGCCGCGCGCTTCGCCGCGGGCGAGGGGCGCGGCGGGGCGGGCGCGGGGGCGTAGCCGCCTGTATGCTCGCCTAGCGATGTCCTACTTCGTCACAGGCGCAACCGGCTTCATCGGACGCCGTCTGGTCGAGCGCCTGCTGCAGAACCGCCAGGGCACGGTGCATGTGCTGGTGCGCGAGAAATCGGCGGGGCGCGTGGAGGAGCTGATCGAGCGCTGGAGCATGCTCACGGGGGCCGGCGCGCGGGACCGCGTGCAGCCGGTGCTGGGCGACCTGCGCCGCCCGATGCTGGGGGTGGAGAAGGAGAAGGTGGCGGAGCTGCGCGGCAGCGTCGAGCACTTCTTCCACCTGGCCGCCGTGTACGACATGACGGCGCCGGCCGAGCGCAACACGGCGGTGAACGTGGGCGGCACCACGCACGCGGTGGAGCTCGCGCGGGCGATCGACGCGGCACACCTGCACCACGTGTCCTCGATCGCTGTGGCCGGCAACTACAAGGGCGTGTTCACGGAGGAGATGTTCGACGAGGGCCAGCGGCTGCCCTCGCCGTATCACCGCACGAAGTACGAGGCCGAGCGCATCGTGCGCGAGCAGCCGTACGTCCCCTGGCGCGTGTACCGGCCGGGGATCGTGGTCGGCGACTCGCGCACCGGCGAGATGGACAAGATCGACGGCCCGTACTACTTCTTCAAGGCGATCCAGCGCATGCGACAGCTTTTGCCCGAGTGGACGCCGCTGGTGGGCGTGGACCTGGGCTACACGAACGTGGTGCCCGTCGACTGGGTGGCAGGCGCGCTCGAGCACATCGCCCACGAGGGCGACCTGGACGGCCGCGCGTTCAGCCTCACCGACCCGCGCCCGCAGCGCGTGGAGGAGCTGATCAACGAACTGGCGGGCGCGGCGCACGCGCCGCGCTTCGCGGTGAACGTCCCCAAAGGCGTGACCGACGCGCTGCCCACGTGGCCGCTGAAGCTGGGGCTCGCGCTGCCGCCGCTGCGCCAGGCGCGCAAACTGGTGCTGCGCGAGCTAGGCATCCCCGAGGAGGTGCTCGCGCACATGGAGCTGGTGCCGCGCTTTGACACCACGGAGGCCGCGCGGGCGCTCGCCGGCACGCCGCTGGAACAGCCGCCGGCGCTGCACGAGTACGTGGGCCGGCTGTGGGACTACTGGGAACGCGACATGGACAACCAGCTGCGCCGCGGCGCCACGCTGCGCCAGGCGCTGGAGGGCAAGCACGTGCTGATCACCGGCGCCTCCTCGGGCATCGGGCGCTCGACCGCCGTGAAGGTCGCGGCGGCCGGCGGCGTGCCGCTGCTGGTGGCGCGCAACGTGGAGAAGCTCGAGGAGGTGCGCGCGGAAATCGTCGCCGCGGGCGGCACCGCGTTCGTGTACGCGGCGGACATCGCCGACATGGAATCGATCGTGCGGCTGCTCGAACGGGTGCTGGCCGACCACCGGGGCGTGGACATGCTCGTCAACAATGCCGGGCGCTCGATCCGCCGCTCGATCGCGCTCAGCTACGAGCGCTTCCACGACTTCGAACGCACGATGCAGCTGAACTACTTCGGCGCGGTCAAGCTGATCATCGGCCTGTTGCCGCACATGCGCGAGCGCGGCTCCGGGCACATCGTGAACATCTCCTCGATCGGCGTGCAGACCAACCCGCCGCGCTTCTCCGCCTACGTCGCGTCGAAGGCCGCGCTGGACGCGTTCACGCGCGTGGTCGCCTCGGAGGTGATCGGCGACGGCGTCACCTTCACCACCATCCACATGCCTTTGGTGCGCACGCCGATGATCGCGCCGACGAAGATGTACGACGCGTTCCCCGCCATCAGCCCGGAGGAGGCGGCGGACATGATCTGCGAGGCGCTGCGCGCGCACCCCAAGGAGATGGGCACGTGGATGGGCAAGTTCGGCGAGGTCGCCTACACGCTCTCCCCCAGTGCCGTCGACCGGCTGCTGCACCTCGCCTATCGCGTGTTCCCCGACTCGGCTGCCTCCAAGGGGCACACGGACATGGAGGAACACGTGTCCTTCGAGCAGATCGCGATGGCCACGCTGACGCGCGGCGTGCACTGGTAGGGGTCTCCAGCGGTTCCGACCGGCGCATGCGCCGGTCGGCCGAGCCGTGCATGCACGGCTCGGTGAGAGTCCGCACATGTGCGGACTCTGACATCGGCGCATGCGCCGATGTCGCCATATCTTGTAATGATCGAGCGGTGACAGTTGGCAGTTGGGCGATCGAGGTGCGCGACCTCTCCAAGCGCTACGGCGACTACGAGGCGGTGCGCGGCATCGACATCAGCGTGCGCCGCGGCGAGGTGTTCGCGCTGCTGGGACCGAACGGGGCGGGCAAGACGACCACCGTGGAGATCCTCGAGGGCTATCGTGCGCGCAGCGGCGGCGAGGTGTCGGTGCTCGGCTACGACCCCGCCGAGCGCTCGCTGGAGCTGCGCCGGCGGATCGGCATCGTGCTGCAGTCGAGCGGCATCTACAGCCACATCACCCCGCGCGAGGCGCTGCGCCACTGGGCGAGCTTCTACCCGCACCCGCGCGACGTCGAGGAGGTGCTGGCGCTGGCGGGCCTGCAGGAGAAGGCCGACGTGCGCAGCCGCAAGCTCTCCGGTGGCCAGCTGCGGCGCCTGGACTTTGCGCTCGCGCTCGTCGGCGACCCCGAGCTGATGTTCCTCGACGAGCCCACCACCGGGTTTGACCCCGAGGCCCGGCGCGCCGCCTGGGAGACGGTGCGCTCGCTGCGCGACCTCGGCAAGACGATCCTGCTCACCACGCACTACCTCGAGGAGGCGCAGCAGCTCGCCGACCGCGTGGCGATCGTCAAGGACGGGCGCGTGCTCGCCATCGGGCCGCCGCGCGAGCTGGGCGCGGGGGCGGCTCACTACCGCGTCGCCTACCGCGACGCGGACGGTGAGCTGATCGAGCGCGACACCGACGACCCGACCACGCTCCTGCACGAGCTGACCGGCGAGGCGCTCGCGCGCGGCGAGCACCTGGAGGAGCTGTCGGTCGCCCGCCCAACGCTCGAGGACGTGTATCTGGAACTGACGGCCACATCGTCGGGGGACGGGGATGCCTGACGCGCTCGCTCTCAGCTGGCGCCAGTACCGCCTGGAGCGCAAGATGTTCTGGCGCAACCCCAGCGCCGCGTTCTTCAACTTCGTGCTGCCGCTGCTGTTCCTCGCGGGCGCGGGCGCCGCGCTGAGCGGCAACCAGCACCAGCTCAACCGGCTGGTGCCGATGATCGCCGGCATGAGCGTGATGTCCACCACGTTCACCGCGCTCGCCTACAACGTCGTGTTCCTGCGCGAGCGCGGCGTGCTCAAGCGCATCCACGGCTCGCCCCTGCCCACGATCTCCTACTTCGGCGGCGTGGCAGCCAACGCGGTCACCAACACCGCGCTGCAGATCGCGATCATCGTGCTCAGCGGGCGGCTGTTCTTCGGCATCGGCTGGCCGGCGCACTGGGAAGCGCTGATCGTGTTCGTGCTCGTCGGCGTCGTGTGCTTCGCCGCGCTCGGCGTCGCCTTCGCGCACGCGATCCCCAACTTCGAGTCCACCGCCGCGTACGTCAACGCCGTGTTCCTGCCCGTCGTCGCCGTGTCGTTCTACGTGTTCGACTCCCACTCCGCCCCCGGCTTCGTGCGCACGATCGCCGAAGCGCTGCCGCTGAAGCCGCTGATCGACGGGCTGTCCGGGGCGATGGTCACCGGCTCGGGCCTCGCCAGCCACCTCGACCAGCTCGCGGTGATCGCCCTGTGGGGCGTTTTTGGGCTATACCTTGCCGTGCGCGGTTTCAGCTGGGAGGCGTCACGATGAGAGAGCTCGCACAGGGGGTGTACGTGTTGCGCGGCTGGCCGCCGAACGCGATCAACGTGTATCTCGTGGGCGACGTGCTGATCGACGCCGGCACCCGGCAGGCCGAGCGGCGGATCGTGCGCCAGCTCGCCGGGCGCACGCTCAGCGCGCACGCGCTCACGCACGCCCACCCCGACCACCAGGGCTCCAGTCACGCGGTGTGCGAGTGGGCGCAAGTCCCCTTGTGGTGCGGCGCGGACGACGTGCCCGCGATCGAGACGCCCGGCGCGATCCACAACCCCAAGGCGCCGGCGTGGCTCAGCGGCTTCCAGGCGCGCTTCTGGACGGGACCGCCCCATCCGGTCGCACGCGCGCTCGTCGAGGGCGACGACGTGGCCGGCTTCACCGTGCTGGAGACCCCCGGCCACTCGGTTGGGCACGTCGCCTACTGGCGCGAATCAGACCGTGTGCTGATCGCCGGCGACGTGCTCAACAACATGAACCTCCTCACCGGCATCCCCGGCCTGCGCGAGCCGCCCGCGCTGTTCACGCCCGACCCCGAGCGCAACCGCGCCTCCGCGCGGCGCCTCGCGGAGCTGCGCCCGCGGCTCGTGTGCTTCGGGCACGGCCCGCCGCTGCGCGACCCCGGCAAGCTCGCCGACTTCATCGCCCGCATGCCCCCGCCCGCACCCGCCGCTCAGCCGGCTCCCGCGCCGGACCCGGCGTGAGCGCCGGATGAGCGACAGCATCTTCGTCGCCGCCGACGGGCGGTTCACCCCCACCGAGCACGCCCGCGGACCGTGGGACGCCGGCGCGCTGCACGGCGGCGCGCCCGCCGCGCTGCTGACCAGCGCCTTCGAGCGCCTGCAGCCAGGCGCCGAGCTGCGCATCGCGCGCCTGGGCTTCGAGTTCCTGCGCCCGATACCGCTGGCTCCGCTGAAGCTTTCGCTGCGCATCGTGCGCCCCGGCCGGCGCGTGCAGGAGCTGGCGGGCGAGCTGAGCGTGCTCACGGACGCGCCGACCGGCGAGCAGGTGGTGTGCCGCGCGAGCGCGCTGCGCGTGCGCGAGATCCCGCCTGGGGTGCCGGCGAGCGACCCCATGCAGACGCCGCACGGCGAGGGGCCGGGCACCGGCGTGGGCACCGGCGTGGGCGTGGGCATGGGCACGCCGCAAACGAGCACGCCGCTGCGCTTCGCGCTGAACGGCTCCACCGAGGCCAGCTTTGCGACCAGCGCGATGGAGATGCGCTCGCGCGGTGAGGGTGGGCGGGATGCTCATACATTGGGGCCGGGACAGGTGTGGATGCGCCCGCGCGTGGCGCTGCTGGCCGGTGAGGAGCTCACGCCGCTCGCGCGGTTGGCGGCGACGTCCGACTTCGGCAACGGCATCAGCGCGGTGCTGCCGTTTGAGCAGTTCCTGTTCATCAACGCCGACCTCACCATCCACGTCCACCGCCCGCCGCGCGGCGAGTGGATCGGCCTGGACGCGCGCACGCTGGTGCGCCCCGGCGACATGGGCCTCGCCGAGAGCGTGCTGCACGACCTCGACGGCCCCGTCGGCCGCGCGTTTCAAACGCTCGTCGTCGAGCCGCGCTGAGCGCGGCGATCACCGCTGCGGCGAGTCCGGTGGGCGAGCGCGGCGGCCGAGCGCGGTGAGCGAGCGCGTCCGGGGAATATCGTTGTACGTGCAATTACTTTGCTACTGTCGTGGTGTCCCCGCAGTTGTCAAACCCCGACAAAGGAGCACCTACGATGGCATCACCTGAGACCGTCAGCAGCACCGCGAGCCTCTCCCTGCCGCTGGGCACGTGGAAGGTCGACCCCGTCCACTCGAGCGTCGAGTTCCAGACCAAGCACCTGGGCATCGCCACCGTCAAAGGCCAGTTCAGGGAGTTCGAAGGCACGCTGGAGGTGACCGCGGAGGGCGCACGCGCGTACGGCAAGGCGATCGTCGCGAGCGTCGACACGCGCGAGCCGCAGCGCGACGCGCACCTGCGCTCGGCCGACTTCTTCGACGCCGAACAGTTCCCGGAGATCACGTTCGAGTCCACGTCCATCCGCCAGCTCGACGAGGACACGTTCGAGATCGAAGGCGACTTCACCGTCCACGGCGTCACCAGGCCGCTGAAGCTGCCGGTCACGCTGGAGGGCACCGAGACCGACCCCCAGGGCAACCAGCGCATCGGGCTGTCAGCCGCGACTCAAATTAAGCGCTCCGACCACGACATGAAGTTCAACATGGCGCTCGGCTCGGGCAACGTGGTGGTCAGCGACAAGGTCAAGATCCTGCTCGACATCTCCGCCGTCAAAGCCGGCTGAGCCGGCGGACGCCGGTCGGCTGAACGACGACGGCGGGACGGCGACGAGCGCCGCGTCGTGCCGGCGGAACGCCGGCGTCAGCGCACGACGACGTCGCCGAGCGCCGCGTCGATCGCTGCGAGCGTGTCCGCGCTCAACGTCACGCCGGAGGCGGAGGCGTTGGCGTGGACCTGCTCGGGGCGGCTGGCACCGACGATCGCCGAGGCGACGTTCGGCTCGCGCAGCACCCACGCGAGCGCCATCTGGGGCATCGTCAGCCCGGCGTCGCGCGCGATCGGGACGAGCCGCTGGACGGCCTCCAGCACCGGGCGCTCGATCAGGCGATCGATGAAGCCGCCCATGCTCTGGCTGGCCGCCCTGGTGTCCGGCGGCGGCGGCTCGCCGGGCAGGTACTTACCGGTGAGCACACCCTGGGCGAGCGGCGACCACACGATCTGGGAGATGCCCTCGCGTTCGCACAGCGGGATCACCTCGGCCTCGGGCGCGCGCCACAGCATCGAGTACTGCGGCTGGCTGGACACCCACCGCTCGACCCCCGGCAGCGCGAGCGACGCGTCGATCTTCTCCGCCGGCCACTCGCTGAAGCCGATGTAGCGCGCCTTGCCGGCGCGCACCACGTCGGTGAGCGCGCCCATCGTCTCCGCCAGCGGCGTCTGCGAGTCGAAGCGGTGGCATTGATAGAGGTCGACGTAGTCGGTCTGCAAACGCTTGAGCGACGCGTCGATCTGCTTGTGGATCTGCGCGGCCGACAGGCCGCGGTCGGTGTCGGACATCGGGAAGAACACCTTCGTGGCGAGCACGTAGGAGGAGCGCTCGCGCCCGGCGAGCACTTCGCCCAGCAGCGTCTCCGCCGCGCCGCGGCCGTACACGTTGGCGGTGTCAATGAAGTTGATGCCCACGTCGAAGGCCGCGTTCACACACGCCTGCGCCTGCTCGCGCGCCACCCCGCCGGAGTAGGTCAGCCACGATCCGAGGCTGATCTCCGACACGTGCAGATCGCTGCTGCCGAGCTTGCGCAGGTTCATCTGCGCGCACACTACCCACCGGCGGACACGCGCGCGCCGCGCCCGTCGATGCCGCACAGCATCGCTCGTCGATGCCGCGCAGCGCCGTCCGTCGATGCCGCGCAGCGCCGCTCGGCGTCCGCGCCGGCACCGGCCGAGCTAACCTCTGGCCGAGGTGGCGACGATGGATCCCAACCTGCGCATTCGCGCGTTGGAGCTGGCGGTCAGCGACCTCGCGCGCAGCTCCCAGTTCTACGAGCGCGTGCTCGGGCTGCCGCTGATTGCGCGCGACGAGCACACGGCGCAGCTCGGCCCCGACGGCGAGCGCCCGGCACTGCTGTTGCGCGACATCCCCGCACCCACGCCGCTGCCGCCGGCGGCAGCCGGCCTCTACCACGTCGCCTGGCTTCACCCCACGCGCGCTGCGCTGGCGGAGACCGTCCGCAGGATCGCGGCTGCGCGCTGGGTGCTGGAGGGAGCCTCCGACCACGGCGTCTCCGAGGCGCTGTACCTCAGCGACCCGGATGGCCTGGGGATCGAGATCTACGCCGACCGCCCGCGCGAGCAGTGGCAGCGCCGAGCGGACGGCGAGGGCGTGGTGATGGTGACGCAGCCGCTCGACCTCGACGACCTGCTGAGCCAGTTCTCCGGCGCGCCCGCGCCGACGCCGCCCGCGCAGACGACCGTCGGGCACGTGCACCTGAAGGTCGCGGACGTCCCCCGCGCGCTCGCGTTCTACCGCGGCGCGCTGGGCTTCCAGGAGCAGGCGGAGCTGCCGTCCGCGGCGTTCGTGTCAGCCGGCGGCTACCACCACCACGTGGGGCTCAACTCGTGGCAGAGCGCCGGCGCCGCGCTCCCGCCGGACAGCGCGCCGGGGCTGCGCCGGGTGGAGTTCGAGCTGGGCGCCGCGGACGCGCTGGACACGCTGGAGCGCGATCTCGCCGACGCCCCCTCCGCGCCCGCTTTCACGCGCGAGGACGCGGGGTCGCTGTCGCTGCGCGACCCGGACGGCGAGCTGCTCGTGTTCACGGCCGCGCGCGAGGCGTAGCGTCGCTGCTGGCGAGCGCCAAGCGCTCGAGCTCCTGCGCTGAGAGCCGCAGCTGGGTGCACGCCACGAGCTCCGCCAGCTGCTCGGGCGAGGTGGCGCTGGCGATCGGCGCGAGCACGGTGGGCTGCGCGAGCAGCCACGCGAGCGCCACCGCCGCCACCGGCGTGTCGTGCGCGGCGGCGATCTCATCCAGCACGCCCAGCACGATGAAGCCGCGTTCGTTGAAGTACGCCTGGCGCACGCCGGCCGCGCGCGGGCTGTCGACCTCCGGGCCACCTGGCCGGTACTTGCCGGTGAGGAAGCCGCGCGCCAGGCCGAAGTAGGGGATGCACGCAAGCCCGTGTCGCTCGCACACGCCCGCCAGCTCGTCCTCGTAGCCGCGGCGCTCCATCAGGTTGTACTGCGGCTGCAGCGCCACATACGAGGCCATGCCCTCGCCTTCGCGGCCCACGCGCAGCGCCTCTTCCAGGCGCTCGGCGCTGTAGTTGGAAGCGGCGGCGTGGCGGATCTTGCCCTCGCGGATGAGCTCGCCGAACGCGCCCAGCGTCTCCGGCAGCGGCGTCGCGGGGTCGTCGCGGTGCGCGTAGTAGACGTCCACCGTGTCGATGCCCAGCCTGCTGAGCGACCCCTCGATGCCGCGCCTGATCGTCTGCGGCGCGAGGCCGGGAAGCTCGGGGGACATCCCAACCTTGGTGGCGATCACCAGCTGCTCGCGGTTGCCGCGCGCGGCAATCCAGCGGCCGATGATGCGCTCGGACTCCCCCGCCCCGCCCGGCCCGCGCCGGCCGTAGCTGTCGGCGGTGTCGATGAAGTTGCCGCCCGCCTGCACGTACGCGTCGAGCACCGCAAACGAGCGCTGCTCGTCGATCGTCCACCCGAACACGTTCCCGCCGAGGCACAGCGGGAACACGTCGAGGTCCGTGTCGCCCACACGCGTCACGTTGGGCAGCCTAGCCGTAGGCGGACGCCGACGGGCGCGGCCTCGTCCGGCGCGGCGCACACCGGCGGGCGCGGCGCACACGGGCAGGCGCGGCGGGCGTGGGCGGGCGACTGTGCGAAGATCGCGCGCGGTGGCTGGCCGATCTACAGTGGCGTTCAGGCTGGCCGGGACGCTGGCGGCGCTCGCGCTCGCCGGCTGCGGGGGCTCGAGCACGCACACCACGACCGCCGGACCGGGCGCCGCGGCCGCTGAGCGGCAGTTCATCGCAGCGGCCAAGGCCATCTGTGCACAGGCGGGCGAGCAACAGAAGCCGCTGAAGGCGCGCAAGGAAGCGCTGCGCGGCGAGCCGACCGCCCAGGCCACGCCCGCGTTCGCGTCGCTCGCCGACCGGGCGGCGGCGATCGCGCGGCGCGCCGACGCCCGCCTGGCCGCGCTGCCGAGGCCGCCGGCGGACGCGCAGACGATCGCACAGCTGGTGCATGCGTACGCGCTTGAGGCGACCGACGCGGGCGAGATCGCGAGCGCGGTGGCCGACAAAGACGGCAACCTCGGCGAAGCCGCATCGGAAGCGCTCGCGCGGCTGGTGCGCCAGAATCAGGCAGCCGCAGAGCGGCTGGGCATGGGCAGCTGCTTCGCGCTCGAATAGATCGTCAACCGCGCGGGATCGTCAACCGCGCGGGCGCTCGCGCGATCGCTGCAGGCACGTGCGCCGGGCGCCTAGCGGCGCCTGCCCATGGCGAAGCTCTGCACCGGCGGCGCCACCGCGCGCATGCTCGACGCGACATCCGCGCCTGGGGCGCGCTCCGCTTGGCGTTGATCCTCCCCCGTTGCCTGTTCGGAGTCGGGCAGGCGATGCACGCGCCCGCCTTCCGCCGCCGGCTCGTCGCCCCGCTCGGCGAGCAGATGGCGCTCGAGCGGCTGGAGCTCGCGCACGATCACGTTGATCACCGGGCGGATGTCCGCGGCGCTCTCGTCCGGCCCCGCCGGCTGCAGCGAGCGCTCCAGGCGTCCAAAGGCCAGCAGCAGCGGCTCCGCGCGCGCCAGCGGCCGGTGGCGTTCGTACACGTCCTTGGGCACGATCAGGTTGATCGTGCCGAGCTCGTCCTCGAACAGCAGGAACATCGTGCCCTTCGCCGTCCCCGGTTTCTGCCTGGCGATCACCAGCCCCGCCACCGCCACCCGCGAGCGCGTGGGCAGGCGCGCGAGCTGGGCGCTGGTGGCGAGCACGACCGGGTCGGCGCCGCTCGGTATCGTCAGGCGCTCGCGCAGGACCTTCATGGGGTGCTCGCCGATCGTCACCCCGCTGGTGGAGTAGTCGGCGATCAGCCGCTGCCAGCGCCCCAGCTTGCGCAGCCGCGGGGCCGCCGGTAGCTCCAGCGGCAGCGCGAGCTGGGTGGCCTGTCCATCGCGCCCGTCGCCGGCGCTCTCGGCGGCCGGCGCCATCCCCAGCTGCCACAGAGCCGTGCGCCTACTCGCCTGCCAGGGGCCGGCGGGCGCCTCATCGGCGCCTGCCGGCGCCCTGGCGTCAGGCACGTCGGTCAGCGAGTCGCAGGCGCCCGACCAGGCGAGCTGCTCCAGCGTGGCGCGCGAGCAGGCCACACGCCCGGCGAGCTCGCCGAGGCTCGCGAAGGGCCCGCCGCGCTCGCGCTCCTGCACCAGCGCCTGCATCTCGGCGTTGGCGGCGCCCTTGATGTAGCTGAGCCCCAGGCGCACGGCTCCGTCCTGGACGGTGCACTGCACGTGTGAGGCGTTCACGTCCACGCCCAGGACCGCGATCGGGACCTTGCGATTTTCGGCCTCGTGCACGAGGCTGTCGGGGGCGTAGAAGCCCATCGGCTGCTCGTTTAGCAGCGCGCACAGAAACTCCGCTCCGTAGTGCACGCGCAGCCAGGTTGACTGGTAGGCGAGCAGGCCGAAGGCCGCCCCGTGGGCCTTGGGGAAGCCGAAGCCGGCGAAGCCCTCGACCATCGCCCACACGCGCTCGGCCGTCTGGGGGTCGGCGCCCACATGGCGGGCCGCGCCTTCGAGGAAGCGCTGGCGGTGCGACTGGACGCTCGCGTGGGAGCGCTTGCGGCTCATCGCCCGCCGCAGGGCCGCCGCCTCGCCGGGGCTGAAGCCGGCGAACGCTTCGGCCACTTCCATCACCTGGTCCTGGAAGATGACCGTGCCCAGGGTCTCCGCGAGCACCGGCTCGAGCGCGGGGTGCTCATAGGGGATCTCGTATTTCGATCCCCGCCCACCCTCTCCCCGCCCGCCCTCTTCACGTAGGCGCTGGCGGCGCTCGATGTAGGGGTTGATCGCCCCGCCCTGGATCGGGCCGGGCCGCACGATCGCGACCTGGATCGTCAGATCCTGGAGGTTGCGCGGGCGGGTGCGCAGCAGCGACTGCATCTGCGCGCGGCTCTCGATCTGAAAGACGCCCACCGTGTCCGCCACGCTGATCGCCCGGAAGGTCTCCTGGTCGTCGAAGGGGATGCGCGAGAGGTCGATGCGCTCACCCCGCACGCGCGCGATCTCCTCCACGCAACGCTCCACCGCCGAGAGCATCCCCAGGCCCAGCAGGTCGATCTTCAGAAAGCCCGCGTCCGCGCACGAGTCCTTGTCCCACTGGACCATCTGCCTGCCCTCCATCGCCGCCGGCACCACCGGGCAGCAGTCGATCAGCGGCCTGGTCGCGATCACCATCCCGCCGGGATGCTGGGAGAGGTGCCGCGGCAACCCGTGGGCCTGCTCGACCAGATGGGAGAGCCAGCGCCAGCGGGACGAGTCCGCGGCCTGCTCCGGGATGTCGCTGGGGTCCCTCCCCCACGCATCCGCCGACCGCGCCGCCCGCTCGATCTCCCCGGCGGGCAGGCCGAGCACCTTGCCGAGCTCGCGCACGGCGCCGCGTACGCGGTAGGTGGGGAAGGCGGCGACGAGCGCCGCGCGCTCCGCGCCGTAGCGTTCGTGCACACGCGGGATCAGCCGCTCGCGGATGTCGCGGGGGAAGTCGAGGTCGATGTCCGGCAGGCCGCGCAGATCCTCGTGCAGGAAGCGCCCCAAGGCGAGCCCGTTGGCGATCGGGTCGATGTGGGAGAGGCCGGTCAGGTAGCACACCAGCGAGGACACCGAGGACCCCCGCCCGCGCCCAGGCGCGAGCAGCGCACGCACGGAGTCCGGACCGCGCACCTCCATGGCGACCTCGCGGGCGAGCTCGAGCATGTCGTGGTGCAGCAGGAAGAAGCCGGCTAGGCCGAGGTGGTCGATCACGCGCAGCTCCCGCTCGAGCCTGGCCTGCGCCTCCGCGCGCGCTGCAGCCGCCGAGCGGTCGTCGCGCCCGCGCGCGGCGAGCGCCGAACCGTGGGCGTGGGTAGGACCGGACCCGTAGCGCTCGTCCAGGCGCGTATGACATAGCTGCGCAAGGCGGGCGGTGGCGTCGCGCTCCTCGGCGCCGGGGTAGCGGTAGCCGAGGTCCTTGAGCAGATCGAACGTCAGCCGCTCGGCCAGCGCGAGCGTCTCGCGCACGGCCTGTGGGTGGTCTGCGAAACGGCTGGCCATCGCCTGCGGCGTGCTCAGCACATGGCTGTGGTTGCCGCGGCGCAGGGGCTCTGAGGCGTCGAGCGTCAGGTGGTGGCGCAGCGCCACGAACGCGTCCTGCAGCTCGGCCCTGGCGGGCGCGTGGGCGTGGACGTCGCCGGTGGCCACGCAGCGCACGCCCAGCCGCCCGGCGGCCTGCGCGAAGGCGCGGTTGCGCGCGCGATCGTGGCGCGCGTACGGACGCTGCAGCTCCACGTACAGGTTCTCCGCGCCAAACGCCTCCAGCAACAGCCGTGCCGTGCGCTGCCCCTGCTCGCGCTCCTCAGCGCGCGCCGGGTCACCGAGCACCGAGCGCGCAGCGCAGCCGGTCAGGCACACGAGGCCCTCGGCGTGGTCGAGCACCCCCTGCAGCTCCAGCCACGGCTCCGCCCGCCGACGGCGCGCGGTGCCATCGCGCGTGTGGGCGTGGGCGAGCGTGATGATCCGGCAGAGGTTGCTCCAGCCGCGCTCGTCGCGCACCAGCAGCGTCAGGTGCCGCGTGTCCGGCCGATCCTCGGATCGTCCCCGGCGGGGGAGCGCGACGTCGATCTCGGCGCCGTGGATCGCCCTGATCCCGCAGCTGGACGCGATCTGCGCGAGCTCCATCGAACCGGAGACAGAGTTGTGGTCGGTGAGCGCCAGCGCCACGTGTCCCAGCTCGCCCGCCCGCTCAGCCAGCTCCTCCGGCAACGAGGCGCCATCGAGGAACGAGTAGGCCGAGTGACAGTGCAGCTCCACGTACGGCGACCCAGAGCGGCTCATCGGCGACCCAGAGCGGCTGATCGGCGACCCAGAGCGGCTCATCGCTGCTGGAACCAGCGGCCCGTGCACAGGTCGTGGAACACGATCACGTTGCGCCCACGCTCGCCCACCAGCTCCCAGTAGCGCCGGCGCACCGGCTGGGCCGTCCACCAGCGATCCTCCACCAGCCAGGACTCGCGCAGCGACTCGACCGCTTCGCCGTTCACCTGCGCGGGCATGCCATCGCGCCAGCGCACGCGCACCGGGCGGGGACGGTTGAGGGCGCGCGTCAAGCTCTCTCCCGCGCGCTCGTCACTCGGGGGTCGGCGCCAGCATCATGCGCCGCTCGGGCACGCGCGAGTCGGGGTCCACGCACACGGCGCGCAGCGCCGCGTCCTGGCCGGCCACCGCGCGCACCTGCGCGATCGCTTCGCGCAGACGCGCGGCGTGCGCGGGCGAGGACCCCCCGAACAGCGTCCCCTGGTCACCGAGCGGCGGCCCGAAGCGCGCGACCGCCAGCGTCAGCTCGCCGGCTGGGGCGGGCAGCGTCTGCAGGCGCACGGACAGCGCCAGCCAGATGCGCTCGGGGTCGGCGAGCGCCTGGCGGAAGACCACCCGCTCGCGCCAGCCGCCGCCTGCGAGCAGGCGCGCGGAGAGCGTGGCCGCGCGCAGCGTGCGCCCGCGGCGCTCCGGGCGCGCGAGCAGCCGGTTGACCAGCACGCCCAGCACGCGCCTGAGCGCCTCGCCGGAGCTCGCGTCGCCCACCGCCATCGACTCCTCCAGGCTGTCCTCCACGCGCCGTGGACGCAGCGGGCTGTCCTCGCCGCACGCCAAAGCGTGGGCACGCCCGCCCGGCGCGCCGAAGCGATCGGTGAGCGCCGAGCGCCCCAGCCGCGCGAGCTCGCCCAGCGTGCGCACGCCCAGGCGGGTGAGCGGCTCGATCAGCGCCGCGATGTCCACCTCCGCGTCGAAGCCGAGCAGCTCCACCGGGCGCCCGGCCAGCCAGCGCTGCGCCTCCCTGCCCTCCAGCACCAGCGGACGCGACGAGCGCGTCGCCATCGCGGCGGCCAGCGCGCAGAAGCGCGTGGGCGCGGCACCGATGCGCACCCCCCACGGCGGCGGGCAGGCCGGGCTGTCCCCCTCCGGGGGCGCTGCGAGCGCGCGCCGGGCGGCGGCGATGGTCGCCTGGCGCGTGCCGTGCAGCGCCCGCACGGTGGAGTCCTCGAAGTAGGCGAGACCTGGGCGTGCCGGCTCGACGGCGGCGCCGATCGACTCCAGGGCACGCAGCGCCGCCTCCCACGCCTCGGCCACACGCACGGGGTCGCCGGGGATCAGCACCAGATCTGGGCAGCGCGCGAGCGCCTCGCCGAGCGCCATGCCACGCGCCACGCCGCGGGCCTCCGCCGCGCCCGAGACCTCCCCCACGCGCTGTTCTGCCCCCACCAGCGGCGCGACCGCCAGCGCGCGCCCCGCCAGCGTCTGGCGTGCGATCTGCGCGCGGTCGCCGGCGGCCACGGCCAGCTCGAAGCGGGGGAGATGGATGCACACGACCATACGAACATATGTTCGTATTTGTGCGCCCGGAGCGCAACAGTTGTGTGTCTGCAGGTGTCGCCTGTGTGACCGCCGGTGTTACGTCTTACCTCGAGCAATTGCCGTATAACCATCGCTATACGGTCGTCGTGGGTAGTGGGTCAGTTTGAGAATCGACCCCACAGGGGCCATCGTAGGGGCTACGGTCGCTGGCGATCCGATAACCAGCGGCGCCGATGCGAGTGGACGCTCACGCCGACGCCTAGACACGAAGGAGCCAAGACTCCCCCATGCCTAGCCAAGACCCTACCCCCGGTGAGCGCTTGAGCGTCGCCGAACGAGAAATCCTCTACGCCCTCGCCAGCGAGGCCGGTGAGCCGTCGATCTGGACGATCGACGAGCTTGGCCGTGAGGTGGAAAGCCTCGCAGACGCCGGGCTGGCGGTTCGTGGCCTGCACAGCGCGGGTCTCGTCCACCGCACCAGTGACGGTTACGTCTTCGCCACGCAGGCCGCGCTGCATGTTGTCCAGATGGTCGGCCACGTCATCTGACGCTGTTCCCGAGCGCCACGTCGCAGGGCCGGGCGTGACGCTCGCAGCGCTACAGAATCGGACTTTGCGACCGATTATCGGAACAGAGCTAGCAAAGTTTGTGTCGTTCCGCTACAATGTTGGTCCGCTCATGTGGGCCGGGCGTCGAGCCTTCGCAAGCCCCCCGCCGATATGCATGTCTGGACCGGGTATTAGTTTGGCGGAAGGGAGACTTCGAGACCGTGGACGCGACTGAGGGCATATCTGCGTTGGGCGCAGAGCCGACCGAGGCCGAGATAGAGGCCCGTGTCGAAGCATGGTTGCCCGATGATTTCGACTTTCGAGTGGCAACCAAACGCGAACGCGGCGAGTGGTTCGCGCTCGCGGTTGACTTCGATGTCACCGGCAAGGGCGCATCGCGGGCCGCAGCTGTCCGCCAGATGGGCGAGCTTCTTGCGCTCTATCTAGCGGCACACCTCATGGACGGAGATACCTTCAATGATGCCATCCGCCCTATCCCGACGCGGCTACGCTTTCGCATCCAAATCGAGAGCGCCCTCGGGAGGGTCATGCGTCACGTGGGCGGCGCCGTTGTCCTCGCACGCGAGAACAACTACATACTGCCCGTGTCCGAGGTAGCGGTTCACGCTCGCTGCTGACGAGTGCGTCGCAAGAAGCCAAGCGGACGCCCAAAGCGGGGTCCGTTTGACTCAGGGGATGTCAAGAGAGTACTCGAAGCAGACGGCTGGACATCCCATCCGGGCGGTGGACATCAGACCGTCTGGGAGCATTCAACCAAGCCGGGCAAGATCCCCATATCTGAGCACTGGACGGCCTTGCGGGCAGGCTGCCCAATCTTGAAGGGCCTGGCGCGAACGATGGGCCTCTCGGACAAGCAGCTTCTTGAGCGCTTCCAGTAACCCCGCTGGCCCGTAGCGCATCCCCGGAGCGCGGTACGATGCCCGCATGGCTGATTTCAGTCAGCTCGCGCACCGCGTCGTGCAGGCGACCATCGACGCCACGGAGTCAGCCGAGCCAGCCGAGCAGCCTGCTGGCGACTCACATGCAGCCGAGAAGCAGCGCGACGCACCAGCAGACGAGAAGCAGGACGACACCTCCGCGCAGCCCTAGTCCTCCTCGCCTTCGACATCTATGACAAGCGGTAGCCGCGGTTCGATCGGCGGGAACGCTCGCTCGAAGAGGTCTTCGAACTCCGTCTTGTTCCGCGAAATACGCATCAGGGTCGTCACGGTCGAAATCTGCTTGTCCAACTGTGGGTTGCCGGTGTCTGCGGTCAAGAACTGGAAGAACTTGTGTCGTCGATATCCGCGCTCAGTGCGTGGATTCAACCGCTTTAGCTCGTCATGGACGCCCGGCGGTAGCTGTTCGTAGATGTACTTGTTGACGAGCTTGCCGACGTAGGGCGTCCGCTTGGACGTGCCCGGCTTGTACTCCCATTCCTGGAGGCGGTATATCTCCTTGAAGAAGTCATCGGGGAACCGCTTCAGCCACGGTCGAAGCTCGGCGGTCACGTAGGCTTCGAGGATGCGTTGAAGCTCATCGCGCGCCCGCGTCTCCTGGTAGCCAGTTGCCTCGTCAACGAGCGCGATAATCCCGGTGCGCGCGAGGCCACGGATCAGGATTTGGGCCGCGTCAGCGGCGGGACGCTGGCTCTTGAGTAGCATTTTGTCGGCGTCCGCGTCGAGATACACCTCACAGACTGCGGGCAGAAGCTCGGCGCGGTACCCATATGCGCGGCCACCCCTGAGCGGTGCGTAGAGGATGGGCTCAGCCAACTCTTGTAGTTCCAGCGAGATGTAGGGCCTCAAGTTGGCCGCCGACAGGAACGCGGGAACCAGGTTGCTACGAACGCCCGTGCCGCCCTTCGCCTTCGGGGCACGGCCGAGGGCGATCAGGAACGTCTCCTGGTTGATGAGCCTGGTGCCGTCTTCCGTGACCGCGCACTTGATCCTCCGGTCGCCAATCACGATCTCACCGTCGTTGGGCGCCGGAACGGCTGGAGTGCCCCATCGCGCGGCGGCTGCCTGCTGGGCTATCGCCGATCTCTCTTCCGGGCTTAGACGCTCAGCGCGGGCTATTCCGCCAGCACTCGCGCCACGCCTAGAGAGCACGCGTGCCCCCTCCGATACCTCGTCCTGCGAATCCTCAGTCATACTGCCATCCTTGATCGTGCAAGCATTGATGCTTGCAGGCTAGCAGGCGATGTCGTCGACCATATTTCCTGGCTTGACTACGGGGTTTGCGACCGAAATCTAGCCAAGTCGTCGCCTATGCTTGCTCGGCAAAGTAGCCGTCCGACGGGCCGTTCATACTTGGAGGTATGAATAGACTGAGCACAGAGAAGCGGGCAGCGATCATCGGCTGCTGGGTAGAGGGCATGAGCATCCGGGCAACGGCGCGGACCACGGGCGCGGCCAAGAACACGATCACGAAACTGGTGGTCAATCTAGGCGAAGCCTGCGAGAGCTACCAGGACCGGACGCTGGTCGATCTGCCGTGCAAGACGATCCAGTGCGATGAGATTTGAAACCTTGTATACGCGAAGGCGAAGAACGTCCCGGAGCAGCACAAGGGCAAATACGGCTACGGGGACGTGTGGACGTGGATCGCGATTGACGCGGACTCCAAGCTGGTGCCCGCGTGGTTCGTCGGGCAGCACACCGCGGAAGATGGGTTTCTGTTCATGATGGACCTCAAGCACCGGCTCGCGTGCTATCCGCAGATCACGACGGATGGCCTGAAATCCTATGCGGCGGCGATCGGCTTCTCGTTCGGCAGCGAAGTGGACTGGGCGTTGCTCCAGAAGCACTACGGCGCCGACCCCGGTGGGGAAGGCGCTACAGCCCCGGCATCTGCACCGGCTACGACATCCAGGTCAAGCGCGGCTACCCGGACCCCGCGAAGATCAGCACCAGCTACGTCGAGCGCCAGAACCTCACGATGCGAATGGGGATGCAGCGCCGCACGCGGCTGACCAACGCGTTCTCAAAGAAGGTCGAGAACTTCGCGCACGCCGTAGCCCTGCACTACATGCACTACAACTTTGCGCGGCCTCACGCGACGCTCGCCAACCCGTATCCTCGGACTCCCGCGATGGCGGTAGGCGTCGCCGATCACGTCTGGAGTCTCGAAGAGATTGCGGCCACTCGATTGAAACTGACCCACTACCTCGTCGTGGTAGTAGCAGCGGCAGCCGCGTCAGTCCATCGTCAGCGGGCCCTCGGCGGAGCCGCTGAGGAACTGGCGCACGAAGGGGTTCTCCGAGGAGAACATCCGCGCGGCGTCGCCTGCTTCGACGATGCGCCCGCGCCACAGCAGCGCGATGTAGTCGCCGATCTGGCGCGCGGAGGCGATGTTGTGGGTGACGACGATGTAGGTGCCGCGGTAGATCTGGTGCATCTCCTGGATCAGATCGCACAGCAGCGCGGTGCGCACGGGGTCGAGGCCCGAGTCGGGCTCGTCGAAGATCACGATGTCCGGCTCCATCACCAGCGCGCGCGCGAAGCCCGCGCGCTTGCGCATCCCACCGGACAGCTGTGAGGGCAGATCGTCCATCGCGTCGGCCAGGCCCACGTCGCTGAGCCGGTCGCGCACGCGCTTGGCGATGTCCGCCTCGGACATGTCCGTGTGCTGGCGCAGCGGGAAGGCGACGTTGTCGAACACGTTCATCGACCCAAACAGCGCGCCGTCCTGGAACAGCACGCCGATCTTGCGTCGCAACGCGAGCAGATCGGGCATCGCCAGCTGTTTGACGTACTGCCCCTTCACGACCACGTCGCCGGCGTCGGGGAACATCAGCCCGATGATGTGCTTGATCAGCACGCTCTTGCCCGTGCCCGACGGCCCCAGCACGACGGTGATGGTGTCGTCGGGGAAGGCGACGTTGAGCCCGTCGAGCACCCACACGCCGCCGAGGCGCTTGCGCACGTCCAGGCAGCGAATGGACCACGCCGCATCGTCGCCGTCGCCGAGCAGGTCCAGGTCGGTCGCGTGGTAGTGGTGGCGGTCCTCGTCCTCGGCGGCGCCGTGTCCGGTGATCCGCTCACCAAAGGTCAAGCCACCCTCCGGGGTCGGGGGCTGCTCGCTGGGGGCGTCTTCGTCGGCCATCACTGTTCCTTGTATGCCGCGTGCGCGAACTGACTGGTTTCGCCGTTGAACGTGAACGGGGATTGCTGCACGCAGGAGGGGGCGGGGATGCTGTTCGACTTGCCAGGTTCGTTTGCGACCGGGGATTCGACCGAGTTGGTGGGGTGCGTGAGCTGGCTGATGAGTTCTTCGCTGACCGTTTCGTTGGGCGGCCCACCGACGGCGGGGGCCGAGCTCGCGCAGTTGCTCGTGCTGAACACCGGCAGCCCGCTCGCGAGCGAGTTGTAGGCGCCCGAATGCGGGTAGGCGTTGGCGCGGTTGGTGCCGATGCGGTTCGAGAACACGGCGAGGCTTTCGGGGGTGAGCACCTGCATCGCCGTCAGCAGGTGCTCCTTGACGATCGAGCTGGCGCCGTCGATGGCTCGGCCTTCTTCCACGTTGGCGTTCGGTTCGCTGCCCTGCGTGGCCGCCGTGACGTTGGCGAAGAACGCCTGCAGCTCTGGCACGTATTCGCCGAGGTACTTCAGGAACGGGTCCAGGTTGTGGAGGACCGGGCGGAAGTTTTCGAGTATGGGCACGGTCAGTTCGAGCGACTTCTTCGCGTCCGGCAGGTCCTTTTGCGCGGCCTGCGTGAGCGGCCCGAGCGCTGAGAGGAAGCGGTTGAACTGCGGCGAGAACGGCTTCGCCGCTGCGAGCAGCGCCGCGAGCTGGCGCTCGGTGGGACGGAATTCTTCGAAGTACGGGTTGGCGAGCGCGGCGAACTTGTCGGTTTCTTTGAGCGCCACGGTGCTGTTGTGCTCGAAGCCGGGCAGCGCGCGGAACGCCGCCGCGAACGCCTGGCTGGCTTCGGCGGCCGCGTGGAAGGTGCGCTCGCCGCTGGCGATCGAGCCTTCGAGCTGGTGATCGCGGCTGGCGAGCGCGCTGAACACCACGCCCGTGTTGTGCACGACCTCCCGCACCGCCCCTTCCTGCTCATCCAGCAGCGTCACCAGCCGGTTGGCGTTTTCCACGAACGGTTCGAGCTGGGCGATGGACGCGTTGACCTGTTCGCCGCGGCCTTTGATCCCTGCGGCGAGCGCTTCGTTCCAGATCTGGAAGTCGCGCCGCGTCTTGGCGTTGAACGCCGAGAGGATGTCGTCGAGCGTCACCGACGGTTCGACCTGGCTGTTTGACAACTGTCCGCCGTCACGCAGGAACGGGCCGGTCTGACCCTCCGGGAGCAGCTGCACGTAGGTCTCGCCGAGCAGCGTCTTCTCGCGCAGGATCGCGTGCATGTTGGCGCGGATCGGCGCGTAGCGCCCCGCGATTTCGAGGATCACACGCGTGCGGCCTTCTTTGGCCGCGCCGAGCGAGACGACGTGCCCGACTTCCACGCCGCTGATGCGCACGTCGGACTCTTCCGCGAGCGAGAACGAGCGGGGGAAGGCGATCGTCACACGGTAGCCCTTGGGTTTCAACGGCAGCGGCCCGCCGAAGGACTCCCACAGGAACATCAGCAGCCCGAAGCAGCTGAGCACGAACAGGACGATCACCAGCAGGTTGCCGAGCGTGGGCGCGCGCTTCTGCATGTCAGCCGCGCCCTCCGAACGGTTGGCTGCTGAGCGTCGAGAACGGCTGCGCTGGTGCCTTCGTGTGCCCGCGCTCGCTCAGGCTGCTGTTGAGTCCCTGCTGCGCGCATTCGCCTGCCGTCGGCGGTTTGAGCAGGCTCAGCAGCCGGTTCACCGTGGGGTTCACCGCGGCGACGCTTTTGAAGATCGGCAGCACTTTGCAGTTGAAGTACACGACCGTGCGGCCCAGCACGCCGCCAGCTTCGGCCGTGCTGAGCACGCTGTTGAGGTCGTGGTTGCCCCAGTCGAGGAAGAACAGGAAGCCGGGCTTGCTCGGGCCGGGGTTGTAGGCGATCTCGTTGAAGAATTCGTTCAGCACCGAGAACGTCGCGGCGAGTTTGGGCAGCACTTCGCCGAACTCCCGCGTGGTGGGCCCGAGTTCGTTGACCACCGGCAGGATTTCCCGCGCGAACGGGCGGATGTCGTCCTTGATCACCGGCGTGGTCTTCAGCGCGAGCTTGCGGGTGGCTTCGTTGGCGGGGCCGAGCGCGCGGGCGAATGGCTCCAGGTCGCGCAGCGCCGGCGTGAGCACGTGGGTTGCCGCGGCGAGCTTGGTGAGCCCCACGCCCGTCTTGTGCAGCGCGCCGGGCAGCAGCGCGAGCGTCTTGCGGAAGCTCGCTTCCTCGGCCTTGAAGGTGCCGAGCACGGCGTTGGAGGCGTCCACCAGCTGTGAGAGCTGCTGGTCCTTGTCGCCGAGCGCTTCCAGCAGCAGGCGGAAGTTGTGGATCGAGCGCGCGACGTTGGCGTGGCGGACTTCCACCTGCTGGGCGATCTCTTCGGTGTACTTCGCGAGCGGGTCGAAGCGCTTGAGGTCTGCGGCGAGCACGCGCCCGTTGCCTTTCAGGCCGATCCCGAGGCCGGCCAGCAGCTCCTGCAGGTAGGAGCGCGTTTCCGCGTCCAGACCGGCCAGGAATTCGTCGAAGTCGATGTTCGGCGCCGTTTGCGAGACGGGTAGGACCTCGCCGCTGCGCAGTTTGCCGGCGGAGGGGTCGCCGGGCGAGACCTCCACCGTGATGTCCTGCAGCTGCGTCTTCGGTCGCAGCAGCATAGTCGCGTCCTTGTAGATGTACTTGGCGTACTTCGGCGTGACGTTCATCGTTACGAGCGCCACTCCGTGGCGCAGGTCCACGGTCGCGATTTCGCCGATCTTCGCGCCGGCGATCGTCACCGCCTGGCCCTGGCCGGGGGTGACCGCCTGGGCGGTCGTGAATTCGCCCTCGAGTTTGAAGTACTGGTGGCCCAACACCGGCACCCAGCTCGGGAGTTTGAGGTTCTCGTGCGCGAGGATGTAGCCGCCGACCACCGCCGCGATCGCCACCAGCGTGACCACGGCGATGAACGCCGAGCGGTAGCGCTCGATCTGCTCGCGGACGCTCAGCCCGCCTTCGTGACTGTCGCCGGCCGGGTTCATCCCAGGCTCCTTCGACCGTCACATCGCCGATGAGCCGGTCGAGGGGCGAAGCTCATCGGCCGGCTCATCCCTGTCCGCTCCCGTCCGCCGGCCCTTCCGAAAGCGGCCCGTTGAAGTTCGGCAGCGCCTGCGTGTAGCAGGGCACGAACGGCTCATACGCCGGCTCTTCTGCCGGGAACGCCGGGCGCGTGCCGAGCGGCGTGAGCGGCGAGTGCGTCAGCAGCGGTTCCCGTTTCGTGGCGCTGGGCGCGCCGGTGATCGCGGCGGGCTGCGAGCGCAGCAGCTTGCCGCTGTTGCCCACGAGGAACTTCACGTACGGGCCGTTGCCGTTGAAGTTCTGGCCGAGACTCGAGAGGCCCACGAGGCTGTACCAGAATTCGCGGTAGTTTTCCACGCCGGTCGTGCTCGAGCCGTCCTGGAGCTTGGCGTTGCCGGCCGGGAAGATCACGTTGGTCATGCACTTGTTGAACAGTTCGGTCTGGTTGTAGAGGGTCGTCTGTTCGCTCGTCAGCCGCGCCAGCGACGGGATCGCTTCCTTCAGGCCCGTGGCGACGCCGCCGAGTTCGCTCGGCGCCAGCGAGGCCTTCACCTGTTCGATCCACGGCAGCGCAGCGGCCACCGTCTGCGGGGTGTTCTTCACGCCCGGAAGGATGTCGTGGGCGAAGGCGCGGGTGGGCGCGAACGATTCGTCCAGGCCACGCAGACCCCGCTCGATGCCGCCGAGGTTGCTCGGCAGTTCTGCCACGAGTCGTTTGAGGCCCGTGGCATTCGCGGCCAGCGAGCTGAAGAACGAGTTGTAGTTGGGGAACAGTTCGCTGAGGTCCTGCTCGTGCACGTTCAGCGCGGAGGCGACCTTGTTGATCGAGGCGACGAGCTTCGACAGGTCTTCCGGTTCGGTGCCGGTGACCGCCTGCGTGTCCACCGCCGATCCGCGCAGCGCCCGCGGTCCACGGGCGTAGGCTTTGTTGATCGCTTCCGCGGCGTTCACCCCGCGGACTTCAGGTTCCTGTTCTGCGTTTTCTGGCGCTTCGGGCTTGCGCGTGAGCGCTTCGCCGTAGTTGATCAGGAAGCTCTGCAGGTTCGCGCGCGTTTCCGTGTTGAGCGCGTCGAGCACCTGGTCGAGCTGCACCGGGTCCGCGGTCTGGGCGACCGGGATCGTGTAGCCGGAGGAGATCGTCGGCGCCGAGGGGCTGCCGGGCTTGAGTTCCACGAACCAGTTGCCTTCCAGGAACAACCGCGGGCGGATCTTGACGGTGGCGTCGGTGTGGATCGGCAGCCCGCGCGATTCGACTTCCATGTTCACCAGGCCGGTGTGCCCCGTGCGCCTGATCGAGGTCACCTGCCCGACGTTCACGCCGGCGATGCGCACGGGCGATTTGGCCTGGATGTTCACGGCGTTCGCGAACTCCGCCTTCAGCACGAAGCCGTGTTTGAACGGGATGTGCTTGGTGAAGCCGAAGTACACGCCGATCACGATGATCACGATCAGCACGATCCCCGCGCGCAGCGGGTTCGAGTGCTGCAGCTCGCTCACCGGCACGCGATCCTGGCGGCGCCACACGGGGCTCACTTGCCCTTCCCCTTCGTGTGCTTCTTGGCCTTCGGCTTGACTGCGGGCTTGGGCTTCGCCAGGCCGAGCGCCTTGAGCGTCGTCGCCGGGTACTTTTCGCCGTACAGGTTCTCTTCGCGGGTGGTGATTTCGCGGTTGTCGCTGCTTTCCGGTGCGTTGCCGAGCTCCGCCTTGCCGACGGCGTAGCCCTCGTTGCCGGCTTCACAGACGTCCTTCTGCCCAGGGCCGGTGACGTTCGGGTAGGGGTTGTAGTGCAGGTAGTTGTTGTTGACGACCACCGAGCTGCCGGGGGCGGCTTTTTCGATCGACGGGCCGTTCGCGTACGCCCCCGCCGGGTAGCCCTCGTTGTTGACGCCCGTGGGCGCGAGCAGCGTGCCGGCGCGGGCGAGCGTGCCGACGCCGACGTTCTCCGACTCGAGGCTCGCGAGGTTGCGGAAGAACAGCGTCCAGTAGTTGCAGTTGGCCTGCTCAGGCGCGATCCCGGCCAGCAGCGGGTTGCCGATTTCCAGCGTTTCGGCGAAGTTTTCGAGGCTCAGCGAGACGATCGGGTTGTGGGCGAATTCCTCCAGCGCCTGCGCCGATTCCGCCAGGCGGGTGTTCAGCGCGGTGGCCGCAGACAGGTTGGTGGCGCCGACCGAGAAGGCATGCCCGAGTTGCGGCGCCACCGTTCGCAGGTCGGCGGCGCTGGGCCGCAGCAGGCGCATGAACTCGGCCGCGTTTTCATAGAACGGCTGCTCGTGCGGGAACGAGTAGATCCCCTGTTCGAGCGAGGGTGGCCCGCCCCTGGTGGCGGCTTCGATCGACGAGGCCACGCTGCCCCAGGCCTTGAAGAAGGTGTCGAGGTTGGAGAACAGTTCGGCGTTGGCCTGGGCCACCGGCGCGGTCTGTGAGGCGACCTTGTCGAGATCCACGAACAGGTCGTGCAGCCCGGTCTGCGGCGCGGCGAGGTTGTGCAACACGGGGATCGCACGGGTGACGAGCGGCCGCAGTTCGTGGATCGTGTCGTTCAGGCCGAGCCCGCGCCCGGCGAGCCCGTCGCCGAAGTTGTTGCTCGCCACCTTGATCGCGGTTCGCGTCGGCTTGTTGAACATGTCAAAGAATTCGTCGATATTAACTGGTTCACGCGTTTGCGACACGGGGATCGTCTGACCGGCCTTGAGCGTCGAGCGCGAGGTGCCTTTTTCGAGTTCGAGGTACTTCAAGCCGACCGGCGACACCGACTGCACGACCGCGCGCGTGTCGGTCGGCAGCGGTTCGAACTTTTTTTCGATGTGCAGGGTGGCGATCGCGGTGACACGACCGGTGCGCGGGTTCTCATGGGGGGAGAGCGCGCTGACGAGGCCCACGCGCTGACCGGCGATGCGCACCTGGTTTGACTGCTGCAGCCCCGACGCCTCAGGCAGTTCGACCTTGATGTTGTACGTGGGCACGAACGGCAGCCCGTTGTTGGCGTTGTAGGAGAGGAACACCGCCACCACCACGATCAGCGTCGTGATCGCGCCGATCAGCAGTGGGCTCGCCGCGAGTGAGCTGCGCCTGCGGTTCATGGCATCCGTCCTTGGGGTGACCATGAGGACGCAGGGCAAGCTGGGCAAGGACCGAGACCCGCCCACCCGCGTGGCGTGCTCTGCACGCGAGCGACCGAGGACGCAGATCCAGCGCAGCCATGCGTTCTCATGGCGTCTCCGTGGGGTCGCAGTCGAGCAGTTCGCCGTCCGTGAACGGCGAGGAGCCGTCGGAGGCCGGCTGGGTGGCCGCCCCTGGGCAGCGGCGCAGCTGCCCGGTCTTGAGCCCTTCGAGCGCTGCCTGCGGCGAGCTCGCGGGGTGCAGCGTGTCGTTTTCTCCGAGCGTGAAGTCGGGTAGCACCGGGCTGACGTGCACGTAGTGGCCGTCGGCGTCGTAGTAGCCGGCGGCCGCGCCGAAGCTGCGCAGCGTGCCTGCCAGGTCGGGGGTGTAGGGGCCGAACACCGCGGTGATCGGCACCGATTCCTTCAGCGAGGTCACCGTCGCCGGGGAGGCGGTGGTCAGCCGCTTGGTGAGCACCGGCAGCGCGCGCACGAAATCGGTGAGGTCGTTGTCGGGGCCGGGCTTGCTGAAGACTTCCGCGAAGTTGCGCACGGTGGGCGTCGCGGCGACGAGCAGCGGGCGCAGGTGTTCGACCAGTTCAGTCTGCGCTTTGGTCGCCGGCCCCCGCGAGGCCTTCACGAATTCGCCCAGGGCAGCGAACGTGGCGGGCAGTTCCGCGAACGTCTTGTTCCCCTGTTCGAGCGCGCCCGGGAGCTGTTTGAGCCCCTGTGCGAGCTCGTGCTGCTCGGAGCCGACCGCCTGGAAGGTCTTGTTCTGGTTTTCGATCAGGTCCGCCAGCGATTCCTGACGACCGGCGATCGTGGTGACGGCCTTCGCGGTTTCCACGAGGAAGCTGGTGAACACCGGCTGTTCCTTGGAGAGCTCGTTGAAGAAGTGCGTGGCCGCCGACAGCGCCGGCGGGAACAGTTCGGTGGACTCGCCGAGGTTGCGGCTCTGGCCGACGTACTGTTCGGCCGAGCCCTGGATGAACCCCTGCAGGCCCTTGCGGGTCTTCGGGTTGAGCGCGTTGAACAGCTGATCGAGGTCGGTCACTTCGCGGGCGGCGCTCGCCGGCAGCGTCGCCCCCGCCGGGTAGGCCGGGTAGTTGTTGGGCCCGAGCGTCAGCAGGAGGTAGCGGTTGGCCACGCTCGTCAGCGAGGGCACCCGCACCTGCACGACCGTGCCGTGGTGCAGCGGCACGAGCGAGGACTCGATGTGGATCGTGACGAGCGCTTTGAAGTCGTGCGTGAGTTCGATGTTCGTCACGCTGCCCACCGGCACCCCGCCGACCTGCACCTGGTCGCCGCGCACGAGCTGATCGGCTTCGGCGAGTTCGAGGTGGTAGGTGGCGCCCCCCGACGGGGCGAACACGAGGTAGGCGACGATCAGGATCACCAGGGCGAGGGCGCCCACGGCGATCACGCGCAGCGGGCTGCGGCGCGGCGCACGAACGCTCGGCCGCTCGCCGGGAGCGCCCGGCGGCGGCGCGGCTGGCGGGCTGGGCGGGCTAGTCGTCGCCACCGGCTTCTCCCTGCGGCGCGGCCTGCGTTTCCGCGGCGGAGCTCGTGCCCGGATCGGCGATCGCCGCGCTCGAGTGCCCGCTGGCGACCGTCGGGTCGGGAATCTCACCCAAGCGGTCGATCAGCTCGATCCACTGGCTCGGCGACAGCCCGCCCGCCGCCAGCGCCGCGGTGTGGGCGCCGGCGCCCACGGGCGCGCCGAAGGCGACGTGGATCCCCTTGCTCGCGTGCGGGCTGGCAACGCTGGCGGCTGCTCCGGGGACGGCTTCCAGGCTGACGATCCGCTGCGGGCGCGAGATTCCCTGCAGCATCAGCAGCTTGCGCACGGTCTGTTCGGCGATCGAGCCGGGCCCCTGGTGACCGGCGACCGGGATGCCGTTGATCGCGACGATGTTCACCGCGTCGCTGGTGTCACCCGCCGAGGGGTTGGCCACCCCGGCTCCCGAGGCGACGGGCGGACACGGCAGGCCGGCGACCGACGGGCGCAGCCCCGACACGGACAGGTACTCGAGCATCGCCAGCACGCGCTTGTCCACCCTGCCCTCCTGTACGTCATCGCGCGCACAGCGTCCCATCCCGATGCCGCCGTCCCCCTGCGGGGATGCTGCGTGGAGCACCTGCGGCGCGAGCTGCTGCTGTGACTCGAGCAGCACCTGGCCGACCGTGGGCGAGGTCGCCAGGAACGGGTTCTCGCCCTTGGCGCGGAAGATCGAGGTGTCTTCGAGCGCGACCCAGCCGTCGAGGATCGGCTTGGGGTCGATCAGCGGCCCACCTGGGCCGGCTGGGCGGATCTGGAAGAAGATGTGTGGGGCCTGCGCGACGCCGTCGGTCTGTGCCGTCGTCGCGTCCGCTCCGACGTGACCGAGCACGGTGCCCGCGATCACCTGCGCGCCGGGTTCGAGCGGGTGCAGGTACACCTCGTCTGACCCTTCGCTGAACGAACGCAGGTGCGCCGGGGGGGTGGGCGGCTTGGGCGGCTGCACAGCCGGTGGCGAGGGTGTCGTCGAGCTCGGGGGCCCTTCCAGGGAGGCCGCCGCGCCGAGCGCGAGCGCCGAGATCGTCGCCGCCTCCGACAGCGGCGAGCGCGGCTGAGCGCCCGCGGTCGCCGGCCCGTCCGGGGTGGGTTCCTTGTGCTTGCTCGCCCCGGTGAGGCGCGGGCTGACGGCGCTGTTGACACGCGGCTCGAGCACCGGGTACACGGAGGCGACTTCGCCCAGCTGTGCATACACGTAGGTGTTCCCGTAGGCGTCGCGCAGCTCGACGTAGTGGCCGAGCGAGGGCGATTCGCCGATCTCGGTGACTTCGCCGTCCTGCACGGCGATCACCGGCGCGCCTTCCTGCGAGTAGATGGTGGTGCCCGCGAGCGGCTCGCCCGTCGTGGTCGTCTGGAAGCCGTCGCTGTAGTGCGCGGGCGCGTACACCGGGAAGCGCGCCTCCGTCAGCCCCGTGATCGCGCCGAGCAGTTCCGGAGGCGTGCCGTCGAGCAGCTGCGAGCGCAACATCACCGCTTCCACGTATGCCTGTGAGTGGTTGTACGCGTACACCGCCGCCTTGATGTTGCGCTCGCCGCCGGCCGCGCGCAGGTAGCGGGCGGCGGCGAAGATCGCGTCCGCCGGGTTGTACGGGTCCTCCCACCCGTCGCCCGTGGCATCCACGCCGTACTGCGCCCACTCCGAGGGCAGGAACTGCATCCAGCCCTCGGCGCCGGCGCTGGAGACGCTGAGGTCGCGCCCGTAGTCGGTCTCCACCTCGTTGATCGCCGCCAGCACCTGCCAGGGGATGCCGTAGGCGGTGCCAGCCGCCTGGAAGATCGGCAGCAAGAACGGCGGGATCTGGAAACTTTCGATGAAGAACGACGACAGGCCGCCGAACGGCGAGCTCAGCGAGAACGGCAACCCCGGCGTGAGCGTGGCCGGCGCGGGCGCCTTGTGCTTGGCGCGCACGCCTTCTTCTGAGCGGCTGTGGGACTTGGCGGCCTTCAGCGACTTGCGCGCGCGATGCTTGGCGGACGGACCGCTCGCGCTCGCACCCTGCGGGTGGCGGGCGGAGACCTGCGGGGGCGCTTCGGTCGTGCCAGTCGTCTGGCCCTGCGGGGACGCTGGTGGAGGCGCCGATTCGCCTGTGGCCGTGGCCGGCGTTTCGGCCGCCGGGGCGCCCGGCGTGGCTTCCGTCGTGGTGGGGGTCGTGGAGGCCGTGGGCGTCGTGCCCGTCGTGGGTGCTTCCGCCGGTTCGCCGGCGAGGCTCGTGGCGGGGACGGCGAGCACCAGCAGGCAGACGCCGAGCGCCAGCAGCCAGGTGCGGGTGCGAGTGCGGGTGCGGGTGCGGGTGCGAGTGCGGGTGGCGCGCCGGATCATCGTCTCATTCGTTCCCCAGCAGGTAGTTGAGCAGCAGCCCACCGGCGCCCGCGCCTTCGCTCGCGGGCGTGAAGTAGGTGGTCCCCGAGGTCGAGCCGCCGACCGGCTGCGCGCTCGCGCCGGAGCCGCCGCCGGGGCTGGCGCTCGCGGCTTCCGTTTCGCTGACCGTGGTCGGGCCGGGGTATTTCGCGAGCGCCTGCGCCGGCGTGGCGCCCTGCAGCACCGCGAGCGTGCGCGCCATCAACACGCTCGTGGAGCTCGCGTCAAGCGCGGAGGTGGCGCTGGTGGCGGCTGTGCCCGTGCCGGCCGCCGCGCTGCTCGAGCCGCTCGCGCCCGCGCTGAACAGTTTGCGCCGGCAGCCGCCGTTGGCCGATGGCGCGATCGCGTAGGTGAGGCACAGGTTGGCGACGCCCTCGGCGCGCAGGAAGTGCCCGAGCGAGTCGTAGCCGTTGGCCGAGGAGGTTCCGAGGAAGATGAAGTCCATGATCCGCTCGAGCCCGCCCGTTTCGCGCAGGCTCTCGAACAGTTCGGAGAAGTTCTTGCTGAACGGCAAGCCCGCCTGGCCAAGTCGCTCCAGCTGTTTGAGCAGCGACTTCGTGCCCACCAGCGCGGGACCCTGGACCTTCGCGGTCTGACCGAGGCTCGTGAAGAACTTTTCCGAGCTGCGCGAGAACGCCGGCAGGCTCGTGAAGGCCTTGTCCAGGCCCGGCGCCGCCGCCAGCAGGTTGGTGAACGTGGGCGTCGTCTGTTCGGCGAAGCGCTGCACGCGTTCGAGCGCCGGTCCGAGCTTTTCGAGGAACGACGGGAACAGTTCGAGGTTGCGTTTCAGCGAGCCGCGCGTGGCCGCGCTCGCCTGGGCGACCTTGTTGGCCTGGACGATGAAGTCGCCCACGCGTTCGCGCACCTTGGCGATCGGTTTGAGCGCCACGTCGGAGTCGACGGCAAGTTTCGCCAGCACGTGGTTCTCGTTGGCGAGGATCTGGAACACGCGGTCGAGTTCCTGCAGCGCCGGGTTGGCGCGCTTGACCACTTCGCTGAGGTCGCTGCCGCGGCCGGCCAGGCCGGCGCCGAATTCGTTGAGGATGATCGTGAAGCGCTCGCGTTCGGGCAGGCGGTCGATGTCGCCCAGCAGATCGACGTCCACCGGGCTGGCCGTGTGCTGCACCGACAGCAGGTACTCGCCCGCGCCTTCCCGCCCGCTGGGGATCCGCTGCAGCGGGGGTGGCAGCGGCGTGCCTTCCACGCGCGGTTGCGTGGGCAGGCAGTCGACGTACTTCTCGCCGATCAGCGACTGCGGGCGGATCGTGCAGCTGGCGTCGGAGCGGAAGTCCTTGAAGCCGGGGTTTTCGATGTTCAGCACCACCGCCGCCTTCGCCTGCGGCGTTGGCGTGACCGAGCTGACGGTCCCGACCTTCACGCCGTCGATCTTCACGTTCTCGCCGGCGATCAGGTTGCCGGCGTCGTCGAAGATCGCGCGCACCTGATAGCCGCCGGATGACCCGCCCGCAGCGAGCGCGAGCCCGACGACGACGATCAGCGCGACCACGCAGGCGGCGCCGGCGATTCCCCCCGCCAGTCTCCTCCACCCCACGATCTCGCTCCTCAACCCGATCCTTCCGTGTGTTTACAACAAGCGGGCGGCCCCATCGGCGTCGATGAGGCCGCCCGACAACCTACTCCTTCGAGATTACGCCCTCGCCTGCGCAACCCCTGCAGGAGCCGTTACTTGCGCGGGCACGGGGCCGTGTAGGTCGCCGTCACCGGCTCGCGCTTCGATTCTTCGCCGTTTTCCGCGAAGATGACTTCTGTCTTCAGCTTCAGCCCGCCGTGGCACTTCGTGGGCTCGCGGCCGTAGTAGGTGTCCTTCTTCGGGTCGTTCTTCGGCCCGATCGCCGAGCCGGCCTTGATGTGGATCGTCTTGACCGACGCAAACGGCGCGCCGGGGACGCTCGGCACGAGCGGCACGATCGTTTCGAGCTCCGGGCCGTACCCGGCGCCACCGACGTAGTTGATGTAGTGGCCGCTCGAGTAGATTTCAAGCACCGTCGGCGTGTGCCCGAAGGTGAAGAAGATGAACCCGCCGCCCGGTTTGTAGAAGGAGAAGAGTTCGGAGGTCTCTTCGACGCGTTCGCCGCCGAAGGTCACGAAGCCGAGCACGCTGCCGATCGGCCCTGCGCTCGAGGCTTTCGGGCAGGCGCTGGGGCCAGACTGGCGCAACACCGCTTCGTTGCACGTGGGGAAGCCCGTGGGGTGCAGCTTGACGCCCGTCGGCAGGTAGAAGTTGACGCCGACGATCGGCGGCGGCGAACCGAAGTATTCGGTGCCTTCGATTTGGAATTCAGCCTGCAGCGCCGCGCCCGCGCCGAGGATGTTGCCCGTGCCCGGATAGCCCGGGATCGGCACTGCTTCAGCTTTGAACTTGACCGTCGGCGCCGCCGAAGCAACGGCCGGCAGGGCAAGCAGAGCCAGGCCCAGGACGGCAAGACAGGTGGATGCTCTGCGCATCAGATCTCTCTCTCCTCTATGTGATGGACAGGTCCGCCTCGATCCGGGTAGCTCCGGAGCCATGCCGGTCCGGCGACATCGAGATCCCCGAATGGCGGGGAACGGTGGCGAGTTTCTGCGCAAAACCTTATCCGTCTCGCTCGACGCGTTCAAGTTCGTGCGAGCGCTGCCAGCCCTCACCGACCGGTTGATCTGCCAATCCAACCATGCATGATCCTCGACTCGAGGGTTAGATGTCGGCTCATGTGCCCGTCGCGGACAGCTCGAGCTCCTGCGCGCCGTAGCGCACCCCCACGGGCTCGAGCAGCACCTCGCGGGGGCCCTCCAGGACGTGCCCGGCAAGCAGCGCCTGAAACCCGAGCGAGCGCGCGAGCTTCACCGCCGTCTCGCCGGCGCCCGGCGCGCAGTACACGGCGAACCCGGCGCCCATGTTGAAGGTCGCGTACGCCGCCCGCGCGTCCATGCCGGCGTGCTCTGCCAGGAAGCGCAGCACCGCCGGCACCTCCGGCAGGCGCTCGACGCGGTAGCTCAGCTGCTTGGGCGAGCGCATCAGCTTGCGCAGGCCGTGGCCGGTTATGTGGCTGAGGTAGGTGAGCGGGGCGCCCTGCTCGAGCAGCGCCGCCAGCAGCGGCACGTACAGCAGCGACGGCGCCAGCAGCGCCTCGCCGAGCGTGGCGCCGTCGGGCAGAGCGGTGGCGTAGCCGTCCGGCAGCGCGTCGGCCACCAGCCGGGCGAGCGACGCGCCGTTGGCGTGCAGGCCACTGGAGGACACCAGCACGATCTCGTCGCCGGCGGCCAGGCGCTCGCCGAGGATCGCCGCGCGCCCCCGCGGCACGACGCCCACGGCGGCGCCGGCGAGCTCGATGTCGTGCTCCGCGAGCATGCCCGGCAGCGACGGCGACTCGCCGCCACCCCACGTGCAGCCGGCGTCCACGCACGCCCGGCGCCAGCCCGCCAACAGCGCAGCCGTGCGCTCCTGTTGCCGATACCACGCGGAGGCGCCGGTGGCGAAGTAGGCGTTGACGACCAGCGGCAGCGCGCCCACGCAACACAGGTCGTTGAGGATCGCGGCGACCGTGTCGTAGGCGACGTTCGCGAAGCGGTCGATGCCCTGCGTTTCGAGCACGCGGCGGGCGATGATCGACTTCGTGCCCAGCCCCTCGACCACGAACGCGAACGTCCTGCCGTCCAGCTCGAACGCGAACGCCGGCTCGCCGCGCGAGGCGTCGAGCGCCAGCGCACCCCTCCCGGCCAGCAGCGAGGAGGTCGACAGCGCCTCGGCCATCGCCAGGCGCTTGCCCGCGTCGAGCGCGTCGTAGTCCACGCCGGCGGTGCGGTACGCGTCGTCGTCGCTCATCGGCGATGATCCTAAGCCACCGCCGTCACGCATCGTCCCCGGAGGAAGAGGAGCGAAATGGACTTTCAGCCCAGCGAGCGTTGTTCTGAGTTCAAAGCACGCCTACAGGCGTTCATGGACGAGCACGTCTACCCCGCCGAGGAGGTGTACGCACGCCAGCTGCGCGAATCGGGCAATCCGCACCACCACCCGCCGGTGATGGAGGAGCTCAAGCGCAAGGCGCGCGCAGCCGGCCTGTGGAACATGTTCCTGCCCGACGCCGAGCACGGCGCCGGCCTCTCCAACGCCGACTACGCACCGCTGGCGGAAATCCTCGGGCGCTCGCCGATCGCCTCCGAGGCGTGCAACTGCTCGGCGCCCGACACCGGCAACATGGAGGTGCTGCACCAGTTCGGCACCGACGAGCAGAACGAGCGCTGGCTGCGGCCGCTGTTGGACGGCGAGATCCGCTCGGCGTTCGCGATGACCGAGCCCGACGTGGCGAGCTCGGACGCGACCAACATCGAGCTGCGGATCGAGCGCGACGGCGACGAATACGTGCTCAACGGGCGCAAGTGGTGGATCACCAACGTCTTCCACCCCAACTGCCGGATCATGATCGTGATGGGCAAGACGGGTGGGTGGGGATCCGATTCGGTCCCGATCTACAAGCAGCAGAGCATGGTGCTCGTGCCGCTCGACACACCGGGGGTGACGGTGCTGCGCAACCTGCCGGTGTTCGGCTACGACGACCAGGACGGGCACGGGGAAATCGAGTTCAAGGATGTGCGCGTGCCCGTCGGCAACGTGATCTCCAAGGAGGGCGACGGCTTCATGATCGCCCAGGCGCGCCTCGGCCCAGGGCGCATCCACCACTGCATGCGCGCGATCGGCGCCGCCGAGCGGGCGCTCGAGCAGATGTGCAGGCGCGCGGTCTCGCGCGTGACCTTCGGCCAGCCGCTGGCGATGCGCGCCAACATCCAGGACTGGATCGCCGAGTCGCGCATCGAGATCGAGATGGCGCGGCTGTTGACGCTCAAGGCGGCGTGGCTGATGGACACGGTCGGCAACCGCCACGCGCGCATCGAGATCTCCGCGATCAAGGTCGCCGCCCCGAACGTCGCGCTGAAGGTGCTCGACCGCGCGATCCAGCTGCACGGCGGCGGCGGCGTGTCCGAGGACTTCGGCCTCGCGAGCGCGTACGCCCACCTGCGCACGCTGCGCCTCGCCGACGGGCCCGACGAGGTGCACAAGCTGTCGATCGCGCGCCGCGAGCTCGCGCCGTACATACCGCGCGAGAAGGACGCATAGAGGACACGGCCGTGTATCGCGCGCCGTCAGCGAACGCCGGTCCCGAGGTGCTGATCGTGGGCGCGGGGTTCGGCGGGATCGGCGCCGCGATCGAGCTGCGCCGGCACGGGATCGAGCAGGTGACGATCCTCGAGAAGGCGCCCGACCTGGGCGGCACGTGGTTCTACAACAGCTACCCCGGCGCCGCGTGCGACGTGCCCAGCCACCTGTACTCCTACTCCTACGCCCAGCGGCGCAACTGGTCGCGGCTGTGCTCGCCGCAGGCGGAGATCCACGCCTACCTGCACGAGGTCGCGCGCACGCACGACGTCGAGCGACTCGTACACACCGGCGTCGAGGTCGGCGCCTGCACGTGGGATGAGGAGCGCTGCCGCTGGAGCGTGCACAGCACCGACGGCACAACGTATGAAGCCGACGCGCTGATCATTGCCACCGGCCAGCTCGACCAGCCCGCCGTGCCGTCGATCGCGGGCGCGGAGAGCTTCGCCGGCCACAGCTTCCACTCAGCGGCGTGGGACCACTCCTACCCGCTCGCGGGCAAGCGCGTGGGCGTGATCGGCACCGGCGCAAGCGCCGTGCAGTTCGTGCCCGAGATCGCGCCGTCAGTGGCACAGCTGACGGTCTTCCAGCGCACCGGCAACTGGTTCCTGCCGCGGCACAACCGCCGCTACAACCCGCTGCTCAAGCGCGCCTTCGAACGCGTCCCCGGCCTGCAGGCGCTGCGGCGGAGATTCGTCTTCGAGTACGCCGAGTCGCTGACGCTCGCGATCCGCCACCCGGAGACGATCGGGCGTGTGGGCGCAGCGCGCTCGGAAAGGTTCATGCGCTCGCAGCTGAAAGACCCCCACACGCGCGCGCGGGCGTGGCCCGACTACACCTTCGGCTGCAAGCGCATCCTCTTCAGCTCGCACTACCTGCCCGCGCTGGAACGCGCGAACGTCGAGCTCGTCACCGACGCCATCGAGCGCTTCACCCCCGCCGGCATCCACACCGCGGCATCGTCCGCGCCGGGGGACGGGCGCGAGCACGAGCTCGACTGCGTGATCTGGGCGACCGGCTTCAAGACCACCGACTTCATGTTCCCGATGCGCGTGGGCGGCCGGGAGGGGGTCGACCTGCACGAGCACTGGTCGGGGGGCGCCCACGCGCACCTCGGCATGTGCGTGCCGGGCTTTCCCAACATGTTCTTGATGTACGGGCCGAACACGAACACCTCCGGCGGCTCGATCATCGTCTATCTGGAGGCGCAGGCCAGCTACATCCGCCAGGCGCTCCAGCAGCTGCGCAGCCGCGGCGCCGCAGCGATCGAGGTGCGCGCCGAGGTCGAGGCGGCGAGCGATCGCGAACTGCAGGCGCGCTTCGCCGGGACCGCGTGGACGCGCTGTGACTCCTGGTACCGCGACGAGCACGGGCGCATCGTCACCAACTGGCCCGGCTACATGCGCGAGTACCTGCAGCGCACCGCCCAGCTGGACGCCGATGACTTCCGTTTCAGCGCCCTGGAAAAGCCAGCCACAGTCCTCAGTGCTTAGGGTGCGTGGAAGGTGCCTGGGCCGATGTACGACTACATAATCGTCGGCGCAGGCTCCGCGGGCTGCGTGCTCGCCAACCGCCTGTCCGAGGACCCGGCCGTGCGTGTGCTGCTGCTGGAGGCGGGCGGCCACGATCGTTCGCTGAAGATCAAGATCCCCGCGGCGTTCGCCCAGCAGTTTCACACCAAGCTCGACTGGGACTACGCGACCGAGCCCGAGGCGCACGTCGATGGGCGCTCGCTGTACATGCCGCGCGGCAAGGCGCTCGGCGGCTGCAGCTCGATGAACGCCATGCTCTACGTGCGCGGGCGCCCGCTCGACTACGACGGCTGGGCTGCGCAGGGCGCCCCCGGCTGGAGCTACGCCGAGGTGTTGCCATATTTCCTGAAGGCCGAGGACAACGTGCGCGGACGCTCTGCCTACCACGGCGTCGGCGGCCCGCTGCACGTCGCCGAGCAGCGCTCGCCGCGGCCGCTCGACGCGCGGCTGCTGGCCGCCAGCGAGGCCGCCGGCATCCCGCGCATCGCCGACTACAACGGGCCCGAGCAGGACGGCGTGTCGATGTTCCAGGTCACGCAAAGGAACGGCGCCCGCTTCAGCGCCGCCGACGCCTACCTGCGCCCCGTGCGCGCGCGCCCCAACCTGCACGTGCGCACGGGCGCCAGCGTGCTGGGGGTCGAGCTCGACGGCGAGCGCGCGGTGGGCGTGCGCGTGCGCCGGGGACGCAGCGGCGAGGAGCTGGTCCGCGCGCAGCGCGAGGTGCTGTTGAGCGCCGGCGCGATCGGCTCGCCGCAGCTCTTGCTGCTGTCCGGCGTCGGCGCCGGCGAGGATCTGCGCGCGGCCGGCGTCACAGCCCGACACGAGCTGCCGGGCGTCGGGCGCAACCTCCAGGACCACCCGTTCGTCACCGTCATCTGGGAGGTCTCCGATCGGCGCACGCTGTACGGCGCCGACAAGCCCAAGGCGCTCGCCGAGTGGCTGCTGCGCCGCTCCGGCAAGCTCAGCTCGACCGTCGCCGAGGTCGTCGCCTTCACGCGCACGCGCGGCGGGCTGCCCGCCGCCGACATCCAGTTCCACATGGGCGCCGCTTACTACGAAGACCACGGCGCCGAGACCTACGACGGGCACTGCATGGTCATCGCGCCCGTGCTCGTCTCGCCCAAGGCACGCGGACAGGTGTGGCTGCGCTCCGCACACCCCGCCGAGAAGCCGCACATCGTCACCAACGCGCTGTCCGAGCCCGACGACGTGCGCTCGCTGCTCGACGGCGTGCAGCTCGCGCGCACGATCGCCGCGCAAGCGCCGCTGCGGGAGATCGTCCTGCACGAGCTCAAGCCGGGCAGCGCGCACGTCGCGCCCGACGAGCTCGAAGCCGACCTGCGCCGGCGGCTGATGCTGATCTACCACCCGGTCGGCACCGCCCGCATGAGCGACACCCACCCGCAGGCCGTCGTCGACGCGCAGCTGCGCGTGCACGGCCTCAGCGGCCTGCGCGTGATCGACGCGTCGATCATGCCCACCATCACCGGCGGCAACACCCACGCGCCCACCGTCATGATCGCCGAGCGCGGCGCCGACCTCGTCAAGGAGCACAGGTGAGCGCGCACCCCGCATTCGCTGCGCGGCCAGGCCCACAGGAGCGCGCTTGAGCCTGTCGCTCAACTACCACCGCGAGGGCGCAGGGTCGCCGCTGGTGCTGCTGCACGGCGTCGGGCACCACTGGCAGGCGTGGCAGCCGGTGATCGAGCTGCTGCGCGACGAGTTCGACGTGATCGCCTGCGACTCCCCCGGCTTCGGGCACTCGGCGCCGCTGTCGCGCGGCATCGAGCCGACGATCCCCGCCTACGCCGACGCGTTCGAGTGGTTCCTCGCCGAGCTCGGCCTCGAGCGCCCACACGTCGCCGGCAACTCGATGGGCGGCGCGATCGCGCTCGAGCTCGCGCGCGGGCGCGCCGTGCGCTCGGTGTGCGCGTTCTCGCCCGCCGGCTTCTGGACGGCCGCCGAGCGACGCTACTGCCAGAGCTCGCTGCGGCTGCCGACGCACATACCCGAGGCGCTCAGGCCGAGCGTCGAAGCGCTCGCGCGCACGCGCGCAGGCCGCACCGTGCTGTTCTGGCAGACGTTCGGCTACCCCGCGCGGATGCCCGCGCCGGAGGCGCTGGCCACGCTCAGGGACGCGTGGGCCGCCCCCGCGCTGTCCGGCGCCCTCAACGCGTTCAGCCGCTACAGCTTCCGCGGCGGCGAGCAGCTGCGCAGCACGCCCGTCACGATCGCCTGGGGCCGGCACGACCGCCTGCTGCCCTACCGGCTGCAGGCGCCGCGTGCCCGCGCGCGGCTGCCGTGGGCCACGCACATCACGCTCGGCGCCGGGCACGTCCCCTTCTACGACGACCCCGCCGCCGTCGCCCAGGTGATCCGGGCGCGCGCCCGCAGCAACGCCGGCGCGCAGGCGCACGCCGCGCCGGGCGCGTGACGCGGCGGGCGCCGCTCCGCGCGCTCGGCCTGGCGCTCACGCTGGCGGCCGCCGCGATCGTCTGGCGCGCGACGAGCGAGACCCCGCCGCCGGCGCGCGTCAAGCGCACGCTCCCCGTGTCGCTGCGCCTGCCGGGCAACGCGCCCGCGCTCGCCTGGCCCGGCGAAGGCCAGGCCGCCGTGCAAGCGCAGGGCGTCGCGGGCGCGTCCGCGAGCACGCCGGGCGAGACGCCCGTGCCGATCGCGAGCATCGCCAAGGTGATGACCGCCTATCTCACGCTGCTCGCGCATCCGCTCGCCGCCGGCCAGGAAGGCTTCGTGGTGACCGTCACGCCCGCGGAGGCAGCCGAAGAGCGCGAACGCGAGGCGCTCGACGAGTCGGTCGTGTCGGTGCGCAGCGGCGAGCGGCTCACCGAGCGCCAGGCGCTGCAGGCGCTGCTGCTGCCCTCGGCGAACAACATCGCCGCGCTGCTCGCCAGCTACCAGGGCGGCATGCGCGCGTTCCTCGCGCGCATGAACGCCACCGCCGAGCGGCTGGGCATGCGCTCGACCACCTACACCGACCCGAGCGGCTACGCAGCGACGACCGTCTCCACCGCCGCCGACCAGCTCAAGCTCGCGCAGGCGGCCATGCGGCTGCCGGCGTTCGCCGCGCTCGTCGACGAGCGCGCGGTCGCGCTGCCGGTCGCCGGTCGCGTGCTCAACGTCAACGCGCTGGTGGGACACGACGGCTACGTCGGCATCAAGACCGGCTCGGACAGCGCCGCCGGCGGCTGCCTGATGTTCGCCAAGCGCGCGCTCGTCTCCAACCGGCCGGTGACGATCCTGGGGGTCGTGCTGGGGCAGCGCGCGGGCGCGTTCGTGGAAGCGGCGCTCGCGGGCGCTCAGCGCCTCGGCGACTCGGCAGCCGCCGCCCTGCACCTGCAAACGGTGCTCGCGGCCGGATCGCGGGTGCTCAGCGTCAGCGACCCCGACGGACGGCGCACGCTCGGCGCTACCTCCGGGGCGCTGCGGACGCTCGGTTGGGCCGGCATGTCGCTGCGCGTGAACGTCAGCCTGCGAGCGCCGGCGAGGCAGCTGCGCCGCGGAGCGCCGCTTGCAACCGTGAGCCTCGCCGGCGGCGTGCCCACGAGCGCAACCGCCGCGGTCGCGACCGCGCCGCTCGCCGGCCCTTCACTCAGCTGGCGGCTGGAGCACCTGCTGTGAAGCGCAGCTGCCTAGCGCACCAGGGAATCCTGACGCCGTCCCTCGCACGGCGACTGGCCACCCGAGAGCCGCTCACGTTTGCGTGTGCGGCCGCGGGCGAGCCGATGAGGCCGACAGCTCCATCGGCTCACACCTCTCCCGGACTCCCTGGTGCGCTCCAGCAGCGCCAACGCCGCCCGGCGCAGCGTGATCCGTGCCCGTGCTGACAGGCACAACGCAGCGTATGTCCGGCGTTCCGCGCCGAGCCGTGCAGCCGCTGCGCGCCGGTCCCTCGGCCGGCAGCGCATCGTGCCATCGCGCGAGCGACGCGCTCGCAACGAGGTCTACAGCCACCATCTAGCTCGGGACCACGCCGGGCTCGACTACGCCACGAAATCGAACCTCCCATAGCTGGAGACTATATGTGGGTAAACCCCTAGTCAACCCCTAGTACATGGTGGGGTTGACTCAACCCGGCACGCGCAGCCACCCGCGCACCCCGCTCATCGCGCCGCTCGCGCGCCTGGCCGCGAGATACGCGTGGACGAGCTCGCGATCCGAGCTGAACGCCGGCTGGGCACGGATGAACGCCAAGTAGTGGTTGGCCAGCGCCAAGCGTTGCGGCGTGGCCGCACGCGGCGGACGCGCCAGCGACTCGTCGAGGTTCGCGAACAGGCCCAGGTCGGCGTACACGTGACGCGGGTCCAGGAAGTCGAGCGAGTCGTGCTCGCCGTCCCACTGCACCAGGCATGTCTCACGACAGAAGCGCGCCGTGCGGCTGGCGAGCTCGCGGTCGGTCGACGGGTCGCACTTCACCCAGCGCCCGTGCAGGAAAGCGGCGCAGTAGATGTGCACCGACTCGGGCGACGCATAGCGCGTGAGAAAGCTGGGGCCGATCACACCGAAGTACTTGCGCGCGTTCACCCGCATCACGCCGTACGCAGACGGGATGCCCGCTGCCCGCAGCAGCGCGACCAGCAGGTTGGCCTTGTTCGTGCACGTCCCCTCCTTGCACGCCAGCGTCTCCGACGCAGACACCCCCCACGGGCCGAACGCGTAGAGCACGCTGTCGCGCACGAACTCGAACGCCGCGACCGCCAGCGCAGCCTGCTCGCCGCACCCGTCCCGCTCGGCGAGCCCCGCCAGGCACGCGCGCACGGCCGGGTGTTCGTGATCGCAGTAGCGCGTCGCCAGCAGCGCGTCGCCCAGCGAGGCGGCGCGCGCGTGGCCCGGAGACATGCTGTAGCCCTGCGCAGGCGGCGCCTGCGGCCAGCGGCCGGGCGCGCTCTGCTCCGTGAGGGCCGGCGCGAGCGCCCTGGAGATGCGCGCCAGCGGCGGCGGCGCGTACCAGCTCGCGGCGCCGAGCAGGCGCATCAGCGCGGGCAGCAGCAGCGCCCGCACGAGCGTCGCGTCGAGCGCCACCGCCAGGCCGGCGCCGAAGCCCACCTCTTTGACCAGCGCGTGTCGCGCGGTCACCAGCGAAGCGAGGGCGATGCACAGCAACAGCGCCGCAGCGGTGACGATGCGCCCGGTGCGCTCGAGGCCACGCGCGACCGCCTCCGCCTCCGGCGCCCCGCGATCGCGCTCCTCCTTGATGCGCGAGAGCAAGAAGATGCAGTAGTCGGTCGCCAGCCCGAACGACACCGCCAGGATCAGCACCAGCGTGGACGGCTCCAGCGCGTGCGAGCTCGTGTAGCCAAGGAGACCTTCCAGCGCGCCGTGCTGAAACACCAGCACCAGCGTGCCGAGCACCGCCGCGATCGTCAGCGCGTTCATCAGCAGCGCCAGCGCCGGGAGCACCACCGAGCCAGTCATCACGAACACGGCCGTGGCGGTGAACAGCACGAGCAGCACCAGCGCGGCGGGCGCGTGCTGGGCGAGGCTGCGCTTGAGATCGACCAGCGAAGCGCTTTCCCCGCCGGCGAGCACACGCAGCGAGGTCGGCAATGCGCGGATGTGTTCGACCAGCCGCTGGCTGGGAGCCGACAGCGGCGTGTCCGCGGGTACCACGTCGATCTGCCACAGGCCACGCTCCACCCGTTCGGGCCCCTGCACGGCGGCCACGTCGGCCAGCCTGCCCAGGCGTGTCGCGTACGCGCGCACGCGCGCCGGGGAAGCGCTCGTGGGCGGTGCCTGGACGGCGAGCAGCACCGGCGAGTGATCGACCTTCGGGAAGTCCGCTTCGAGCGCTTCGCTCACCGCACGCGCACCGACGCTGCGCGGTAGCACGTTGGCGTCGACCTGCGTGATGCGCAGCCCCAACACCGGGCTGGCGAGACCAAGCAGGATCGCGCCCACCACCAGCACGATCCACACCGGCCGGCGCGTCGCCAGCCGTGCGATCCGCGACCACGCGCTGGCGGGGGACGGCTGGGCGCCCGCGTACGCGGCGCTGCGCCAGCGCGTGAGCGCACCCGCGTTCACCCGCCAGCGCAGCAGCGTGAGGATCGCCGGCAGCACAATCAGGGCGCTCGCGCCGGCGATCAGCGCGACGAAGATGCCGCCGAGGCCGATCGAGCGCAGGAACGCCTGCGGGAACACGAGCAGGCAGCTGAGCACGGCGGCGACCGTCAGCGAGCTGAACGCCACCGTGCGCCCGGCGCTCGCGAGCGTGCGCTGCAGCGCCGCCGGCCCCGGACCGATGCGCGCGATCTCCTCGCGATAGCGGGAGATGATCAACAGGCCGTAGTCCACCGCCAGCCCCAGCCCCAGCGCGGTGGCGATGTTGAGCGCGTAGATCGACACGCTGCTCAGTTCAGCGATCACCCGCAGCGCGGCGAGCGTGCCGACGATCGTGATGGCGCCCACGACCAGCGGCAGCAGCGCCGCGACCACGCCGCGGAACACCCACAACGCCACGAGCAACAGCAGCGGAAAGGCGAACAGCTCCGAGCGGATCAGGTCCGCGCGCGCCAGTTCGTTGCCCTGCGCGTAGAAGGCGGCGAGTCCGCCCAGCCGCACGCCCGGCAGCCCCGCGAGTCGCCGTTCCACGCGATGGGCGCCAGCGAGCTGGGAGTTCGTGGAAACCGCGCGCAGCACGCCCACCACGAGCGTCGCGCGCCCGTCGCGCGCCACGAACGCCGGGCTGTGGTCGCTGTAGTAGCTGCGCACCGCGGCGACCACCGGGTCCACGCGCATGGCGCCTTCCACGTCCGCCACCTCCTTGCGGGTGGCGTCCGCGGCGAGCTTGCGCGGCGCCGGAACGAGCGCGACCAGGTTGAAGTACGGATCGGTTCCGGTGGCACGTTCGAGCGCGCGGCGCGCAGCCACACTCTGCGAGCCAGGGTCGTCCGAGCTGAACGGCTGCAGCGCGCCGGTTACCGGGGCGGCGAGGATCGCCGCCGCGAGCACCACGATCGCGGCCGCCACGAGCGTACGGCGTGGTGCGGCGATGCTCCTGCTGGTGATCGCCGTCAGCGCCCGCCCCAACCGCACGGGCATACCCTCAGCTCACTCCGATTTCCCGGCTCCCGGCCATCGGCCTATCCTACGGTCTAGCGCATGAGCCGCGTCGAGAAGTTCCAACTACCGGACCACCAGGGGCGCCTCGCGGGGCGCGACCCACGTGCCATTCGACCACCTGGGCGGGGCCTGCGTGCCGGTAGCTGAAGCGCCCATCTCCGCGGCTCCTCGCCTGGTGGGCCGCCACCGCGAGCGGGCGCAGATCGATCGCCTGCTGGACGGTGGGGGTCGCGCGACGATCCTGCAGATCGCCGGCGAGAGCGGCATCGGCAAGACGAAGCTGCTCTCCTACGTCGTGCACCAGGCACGCGAGCGCGGGCGCTTCGCGGTCATGGGCCGGGCCGCCGAGCTGGAGGGGGACGAGCCGTTCGGGTCGTTTCTGGGAGCGCTCGATCAGTCGCTCGCTGCAGTGCCAGAGGAGGCGCTCCGCTCCCTCGGAGGCGAGCAGGCGCGGGAGATCGCGAGCGTGTTTCCGACACTGGCGCGCCGCATGCAGCGAGCGCGCGATGAGCCTGCCAGCCTCCCGAGCGGCGTCGGCGCAGACCGTTACCGGCTGCACCGCGCGATCTCGGCGCTCCTCGATGTGCTCGCCAAGGAGCGGCGCATCGTGCTGGCGCTCGACGACCTGCACTGGGCTGATCCGGCGTCGATCGAGCTGCTGCTGTATCTGCTGCGGCGTCCGCCACGCGCGCAGCTGTTCGTCGCCGTCACCTTCCGGCCCGGCCAGCTGGAGGCGCGGACGGCAGCCGCGATCCAGCAGCTCCAGCGCGACTCGGGCGGCGAGCTCGTCGAGTTGCTGCCGCTGAACGCCGAGGAGGCGAGCGCGTTTCTGCCGGCCGAGATGCCGCGCGCACTGGCCGAGCGCATCTACCGCGAGAGCGGCGGCAACCCCTTCTACCTGGAGGAGCTGGTGCGCGCGGCGCAGGTCGCGGACGCCGCGAGCACCCACCGGGCCGAAGCTGCCGGCGAGCGGGTGCCCTCGACGGTCACCGCCGTGATCTCCAGCGAGCTCGAGCACCTGTCTGCGCCGGCGCGCGAGCTGATCCAAGGCGCATCGGTCGTCGGCGACCCATTCGAACCGGAGCTGGCCGGGGAGATCGTGGGCATGGACGCGGCGAGCACGCTGGCGGCGCTCGACGAGCTCGTGGACCGCGACCTCGTATGCGGCGCCTCCGTGCCGGGCCGCTTCAGCTTCCGTCACCCGATCGTGCGCAGCGCGGTGTATGAGTCGGCCAAGGGCGGCTGGCGGCGCAGCGCGCACGCACGGGCCGCGGTCGTGCTGGCCGAGCGTGGCGCGTCGCCGAGCGCCCGTGCGCGCCACGTCGAGCGTTCGGCCAGGCTCGGCGACCGCGACGCGGTGGCGGTGCTCGCGCAGGCCGGCTACGCCGCCAACGCCCGCGCTCCTGCCGCCGCCGCCGGCTGGTTTCGCGCCGCGCTGCGCCTGCTGTCCGATCACGAGCCCCTGACGCAGCGCCTGGAGCTGCTGCTGGCGCTGGCGGTATCGCTCGGCTCCGCCGGCAACCTGGAGGAGAGCCGTGCCGCCTTTCAGGAGCTCCTCTCACTGCTCGCGCCCGACCATGCGCTGCGCGGCAACGCGGTCGTCGGCGCAGCGATCGTGGAGCACCTGCTCGGCAAACACGACGAAGCGCAGGGCCTGCTGCTCGCCGCGCTGGCGGGGCTCGAGGACACTTCCACGGAGGCGTCGATGCTCAAGCTGCTGATCGCCGACGGCTGCTTCTTCAGCGCCGACTGGAACGGCATGCGCTTCTGGGCGCGCAAGGCGCTGGCGCCGGACGAGCGCTCGCAGGCGCTCGAGGTGGCAGCCGCCGCGGCGCTGGCGCTCGCGCATTACGGTCTCGGCGAAATCGAGCCGGCGGCAGCGCAAGCGTCACAGGCCGCGACGATCGCCGACGGGCTGTCCGACGCGGAGTGGGCGCACGAGTTGCAGTCGATCTGCTTCCTCGGTTGGGCCGAGTACTGCGTCGGCTCGCTGCACGACGCAGAGCAGCACATGCGCCGGGCGCTCGACGTCGCCGCCGCGACCGGACAGCAGCACCTGTCGGCGGCGATGCTCGTGGTGCAGGCGATGAGCAACCTCGCGCTCGGCAGGCTGGAGCTGGCCAGCGAGGAGGCGGAGACCGCGATCGACACCTCGCTGCTGTCTGCCAACCACCTGTTCCTCACGTGGGCGCTGACCGTCCGTTGCATGGTGGAGATCGAGCGCGGCACGCCCGCCTCAGCCGTGCGCTTTGGACGCAAGGCGCTCGAAGCGGGCATCAGCAGCCGCAGCCCCTGGTCCAGCGTGGCGAGCCTGTACCTGGCTGAAGCGCGGCTCGAGGCAGGCGAAGCGGAGATGTGCCGCAAGGAGCTGTTCGCGGGGCAAAGCACGCCGCGGCTGCCGCCCTTCCTGTTCTATGCGGTCCACGCCTACGAGTTGCTCGCGCGCGCCGAGCTGGAGCTCGGGCTGCCGGACGCCGCCGAGCGCTGGGTCAGCCAGGCAAGCGACCTCGCCGCACAACTCGGCCTCCCTGGGCCGGCGGCGGAAGCCGGGCGCGCGCAGGCGCTGCTGGCGCTGAGCAGAGGCTCGTTGGCGGCGGCCGGCGAGGCGGCGCTGGCGTCGGCCACGCTGGCCGATCGGGCCGGCCAGCCGCTGCAGGCCGCGCGCTCGCGGCTGCTCGCCGGGATCGCGCTCAGCAGCGCGGATGATGCGCAGGCGGCGATCGCGCAGCTGCGCCATGCCGAGGAGGCCTTCGACGCTCACGGCGCGTCGCGCTACCGTGACCGCGCCGCGCGCGAGCTACGGCGACTCGGCGTCCACGCAGGGCCCGCGCGCCACCCGTCGCCGCGCGCCGGAGCGACCGTGGCGGCGCTCAGCAAGCGCGAGCTGGCCGTGGCCAGGCTGGTGCACGAGGGTCACGCCAACCGCCAGATCGCCGCGGAGCTGGCGATCAGCGTGAAGACGGTCGAGAATCACCTGACCAACATCTTCCGTCGCCTGGAGATCTCCTCACGCGCGCAGCTGGCGACGCTGGTCGAGCGCTCGCCGGACGTGGACGCCCACTAGACTTTGGCTGCGCAGCCAAACCGCCAAGCGAAAGGGAGAGCCGAGATGAGCAACCGCACGTTCGTGATCGGGGTGGGGATGTCGAAGTTCGACAAGCCCGGAACCAAGGATGGCGACTACCCCGACTGGGTGCTGGAGGCGGGCTCCAGGGCGCTGGCCGACGCGGGCATCCCCTACGAGCTGATCGAGCAGGCGTTCGCCGGTTACTGCTACGGCGACTCCACCTACGGCCAGCGGGCGATCTACGGCCTTGGGCTGACGGGCATCCCGGTGGTGAACGTCAACAACAACTGCTCGACGGGCTCCAGCGCGCTGTTCCTCGCGCGCCAGGCGGTCAAGGGCGGGCTGGTGGACTGCGCGCTGGCGGTCGGCTTCGAGAAGATGGAGCGCGGTTCGCTCGGCATGAAGTACACCGACCGCACGCCCGCGATGGACAAGCACATGACGCGCATGTTCGAGATCCGCTCGCCCGAGGAGTCTCCGTTCGCGCCACAGATGTTCGGCAACGCCGGACGCGACCACATGGACAAATACGGCTCAACGCCCGAGCACTACGCGTGGATCGGCTGGAAGAACCACAAGCACTCGGTCAACAACCCATACGCGCAGTTCCAGGACGAGTACTCGCTCGAGGACATCAAGGCGGCGAAGATGATCCACGAGCCGCTCACCAAGCTGCAGTGCTCCCCCACCTCCGACGGCGCCGCCGCCGCGATCGTCGCCAGCGAGCGCTTCGTGGACGAGCACGACCTGTGGGAGAAAGCGATCGAGATCGCCGGCCAGGCGATGGTCACCGACCTACGCAGCACCTTCGACGAGCACGCCGACTGCATCCGCATCGTCGGCTACGACATGAGCCGCGAGGCCGCGCGCCAGGCCTTCGAGGAGGCCGAGCTCGGCCCCGAGGACGTGCAGGTGATCGAGCTGCACGACTGCTTCAGCGCCAACGAGCTGATTACCTACGAGGCGCTCGGACTGGCTGAAGAGGGCCACGGGCACGAGCTGGTGGACGCGCGGGACACGACCTACGGCGGGCGCTGGGTGGTCAACCCCTCGGGCGGACTGATCTCCAAGGGGCATCCGCTCGGCGCCACCGGCCTGGCACAGTGCAGCGAGCTGTGCTGGCAGCTGCGCGGGCAAGCCGACGCCCGCCAGGTCGACGGCGTGAAAGCCGCACTGCAGCACAACATCGGGCTCGGCGGCGCTGCTGTGGTGACGGTGTACACGCCGGCGAGCTGACCGCACGCGGGCGAGCACCGCGCGACACCGGGCGCCGCGCGACGCCCGAGCGCGGCGCGACGCCCGAGCGCCGCGCGAGGCGACGCTATTTCCACGGACCCTCGCGCGGCGAGGGCCGGCGCTCGACCGGCACCCACAGCCCGCGGGTCAGCTCGTCGACGCTCACGCCGAGGCCGTCGGCGAGCACCATCAGCGTGCTCAGCCGCGGCTCGACGTCGCCCTGCTCGATTTTGCCGATCTCGGTGCGATGCAGCTGCGTGGCCTCTGATAGGCGTTCCTGCGAGCACGGCGGGTCCATCGCCATGCGCGCACGGCGCACGTTCGCGCCGAACGCATCGAGCAGGCGCCCGAGCTCCTCCTTGTATGCCTCCATCGTGCTCATCACCGGGGCACTCTTCCTGCCAGCAGAGCGGAATCCCACAGAGGCCCAACCGCCACTTGTCTGTGTGACCGTTGGGCAGGTGCCACTTGTCTGACCGGCTGACGCATGTCCGCCAGCCTCGAAACCGCCATATCGCCAAGTGCAATGTCGATCGCCACGCCAACACTCATACGAACATATGTTCGCATACTCGCGCGCCCGCTGCGCAGCCGGGGGAAACGCCTACCGGGTGGCCTGGCGGTGTGCGCGCAGAAAGCTCCACACGAGCCACGGAGCGGACACGGTGCTCGCCTGCCCAGGGTCCGGCGGCAGCGCCCCAGGCAGCTGGTGGCCGCCACCGAAGATCTCGACCTGCGCCACCGAGCTGCCATCGGCGCAGCCGCTCCATTCGTAGCGCTCGACGCGCGGCGCGATGCGGCTGGCCGTGTGCTGGGCGCGGCAGCCGTCGCGCGCGCGCCAGCCCGCCAGCCAGGTGCGCACGGCGCCCGCGTGGCTTGGCGGCAAGCCGTCGTATGGCACCACCTGGTCGGCGGTGCCGTGCACCTCGATCACCGACACCGGGTTGCTCGCCTGACAGGGGGGGATCGTCGAGTAGCCGCCGGCGATCGACGCGATCGCAGCGAAGCGTTCGCTCAGTTCACAGGCAAGCAGCGCGGCCATTCCCCCGCCGTTGGACACGCCGGCCGCGTACACGCGGCTCGTTTCCACGCACAGGTTCGCCTCCACGTAGTTGAGTAGCGCCGCGATGAACTGCACGTCGGCGGGGCCGCCGGGCGCCGCATCGATGTTCCAGTACGTGCGTCCGTCGTATTCGGCGAGCGGGTTGGGGTACAGGGCGATGAAGCCCTCCGCGTCGGCGATCGTGGAGAAGCCCGAGTAAGGGGCAAAGAACGCGCCGCCGGCGCCGTGCAGCCCGACGAGCACCGGCAGCCGCTGACCGGCCGCGGCGGGCGGCACGTGCAGCAGCGCGCTGCGCTGGACGCCGCCGCTTTCCAGCGTGATCACGCTGTCGCCGGGCATCGGCGCCTGCTGGCAGGGTTCGCCTGCGCCTTGCGCTGAGCCTGCGGGAGCGCCTGTGAGCTGTGCTGAGCCCGCGGGCGCGCCGGCGAGCTGGGCTGAGCCCACGGGAGCGCCGGCGAGGTGTGCTGAGCCCACGGGAGCGCCCGCGAGCAGTAAGGCGCAAGCAGCGATGATCGCGACCAGCAGGGCGAGGCGTGTGCCGCTACTCCTCACGCGCACACGGTATACACGCTCACGACACCGCTCGTGCCGCTTTCCGCCTTCACCCTCACGCGTCGCGCCCGCCGCCGGCACGGCGTCCGGCGAGAGCGCCGTGTGCGCCGAACCTGGCGCCTGCTCGCCCGCCCGGCGCTTGGCCTCGCGTTGGGGCTCGCGCTCGTGCTGCTGGCCCCAGCGAGCCCGACCGGAGCGCTGAGCGTGTACGGCCAGGTGAGCCCGCTCGCGGGGGCCGGCGGATGCTTGCGCGAACCCAGCGCTGAAAGCGACGCCGACGCCGCCTGCCCAGGCGCCGCACAGGGACTGACGGGTGCGCAGGCGCTCGCGGTGAGCCCCGACGGCCGCGACGTGTACGTGGCCGGCGAAGGCGGCGTCGTGGCGCTCGCGCGCGCACGCGCCACGGGCGCGCTGCGCCCCGCGCTGAGCCCGTCGGCGCGCGCCTGCCTGTCCGCCAGCTTCGCCAGCACGTGCGCGAGCAAGGACCCCGTGCTGAGCGGAGCCGACGCCCTCGCGGTGAGCCGCGACGGGCGCTTCGTGTACGTGGGGTCGTCCAACAGCGCGAGCGTCAGCGCGTTCGCGCGCGAGCGCGACGGAGCGCTCGTCCCGTTGGGCGAATACCTCGGCAACGGCTACTACGGGTGCGTGGCTGGTCGCGCGCTCGCGGGCAGCCCGCGGGCGCGCTGCGCGGGGCGCGCGCCGGCGCTGAGCGGCGTGGCGGCGCTGGCCATCAGCCCGGATGGCCGCTTTCTGTACGCGGTGTCCTACGGCCTGGCGCCGGGCGGGGACTCGGTGGTGACACTCCAGCGCGACACCGCAAGCGGCGCGCTGCGCGCGCTGCCGGGGACGCGCGGCTGCGTGCAGAGCCGTCCAGGGCGTGAATGCCGCGCGGTGGCCGGCCTGGAGGGCGCGAGCGCGATCGCCATCTCCGGCGACGGGCGCTTCGTGTACGTCGCCTCCGCGGTGAGCGGCGCCGTGCGCGGGTTCGTGCGCAACCCCCTCACCGGCGCGCTCACGCCGCTGTTCGGCCGCGGCGACTGCGTCTCCTCGGGCGAGCTCGCCGACGACGACGTCCCGTGCACGGTGCGCGTGCCACAGCTCGCGGGTGCGCGCGCGCTCGCGCTCAGCCCCGACGGGCGCGAGCTGTACGTCGCCGCGTTCGATCCCGGTGCGGTGGTCGCGCTCGCGCGCAATCCCGCCAGCGGGCGGCTGCGGCCACTGGCGTCGGGCTGTCTGCAGGCGCTCGCCGACGCTCAGTGTCCGACCGGGGTCCCGCTCGTGCGCGGTGCCGCGGCCTTGGCGATCGGGCCGGGCGGCGAAGCTGTGTACGTCGCGTGCGAGGGCGCGAACAGCTTGCTCGCGCTGGCGCGCGACGCGCGCGACGGCAAGCTGACGCTCCCGGCGGCGAACGCCAGCGTGCCGGCGCCGCTCGGCGGGCCGACCGCGCTCGCGCTGTCGCCGGGCGGCGGCAGCATCTATGTGGCCTCGCCGTTCGACGGCGGCGTGGCGGCGTTCACCGGATAGCCCGCCCGCGGCGAGCGCGATGCGACGCGCGTGATGCGGCATCCGCGCAGAAATCCTGAAGCCCGCAGCCCACTCGAACATCCGTCCAGAAAAGCGCGGAAAGGCGCGCGTCCCTTCCATTCGACGGCACACGTCCGCACACTGCTGCCTCCACGATCGCTGTGAACGGGCAAACCCGTGCTGACAACGACTTGGTGGAGACAAGCTCGGCCGTCAAGGATGACGGCCGTGTCGGGGGAACGCGAGGCCCCCGCGGGCGTAGGGAGACGCGCCGCGGGGGCCTCTTTAACGTGCAAACGACGCGCGCAGCACGCCGCCCAGCTCGAGCGCCTCACGCGCGGCGCAGCGGCGCTCCCGCGATGCGGCGCTTACAGCTCGAACTGACCAGGCCGCAGCACGTCGGGATCGTGACCTGGGATGACCACGGCCCCCGCATCGCGCAGCCCGCACAGGCGATCCGCAGACTGCGCCTGCGCCGCGAAGTCGTCGGCGAAGATCGGGAACCGGTGGTCCTCGAACGTGCTCGCGAAGTGCGCCACGTCCACGCCGAGGATGAGCCGATCGCCGACGCGCACGGACTGATGGCCGGGCGTGTGGCCGGGGGTGAGCAGGAGCTCGATCGACCCGTCGCCGAGCAGGTCGTGATCGCCGTCGACCAGCACGACTTCGCGGTCGCCCACCGCGTAGTCGCGCGGATAAAAGAAGTTGCGCTCGACGGCCGCCGCGTCGTGGCCCGCCTCCCACTCGCGCCGTTGGGCGACGATCGGGATCGAGGAGGGCAGCAGCGTGAGCGCGCCGACGTGGTCGAAATGCAGGTGGGTGAGGACGATGCGCGTGAGCGTGTCCACGTCCAGCTGCTCGGTGATGTCCTGCTCCAGCTCGAGCGCGAACAGGCCGGAGATCTCCGGGCGGCCGTAGAAGCTGCCGGGGTCGGCGACGGCGCCGGGGTTCAGCCCGGTGTCGATCAGGATGCGCTCGTCCTCGGTCTCGATCAGATAGGCGGGAATCGGAAACCGGATCTGGCCGTCGGGGTCCGCGCCCTGCCGCCACACCGCCGCGGACGAGGAGATCCAGCCCACGTTGAACATCTCGATCTTCACGTCGCGCTCCTGACTGGTTGGACGCTGCGGGCAAGCCGTTAAGGCCAGCGAAAGGTCTCCCACTATTGTGACGCCAGCACGGGCTGGATGAGCCCGGCGTGCATCTGGAAGGGAATCTACGACGCCCCCGTCATCGAGCCCGCTACTGTCGAACATGAGCAATCGCCGTACCAGCCTGTACACCGCCCCTAAGGTCCCCGAGATCACGCCCTGGTTCTGGGCTACCAAGATCCTCATGACCGCGACCGGGGAGGCGATCTCCGACGCGATGAACCAGCAGCTCGGGCCGGCGATCGCCGTGCCGATCATGCTCATCTTCATGGTGACGGCGCTCCGCTGGCAGCTGCGGCAGGACCGCTACCGCACGGCGCCCTACTGGTCGGTGGTCGCGGCCGTCAGCGTGTTCGGGACCTCGGCGGCCGACGGCTTTCACGTCGGCCTCGGTTGGCCCTATTGGCTGTCGAGCAGCTTCTACGCCGTGATCCTCGCCGGCATCTTCGTCTACTGGTACCGCAGCGAGGGGACGCTGTCGATCCACAGCATCATCAACCCGCGGCGCGAGCAGCTGTACTGGCTGACGGTCCTGGCCACGTTCGCCCTCGGCACAGCGCTGGGCGACTACACCGCTACCGACGCCGGCCTGAGCTACTTCCCGTCCTTCCTCCTGTTCGGCGGGATCATCCTCATCCCGCTCGTCCTGTGGTCTGGATTCAGCGTCAACCCCATCTTCTGCTTCTGGTTCGCCTACACGATCACCCGCCCCTTCGGCGCCTCCTGGGCCGACTGGAACGACATGCCGTCCGGTTCGCACGGCCTGAACATCGGGCAGATCCCGACCGCGATCTACCTCGCCGTCATCTCGCTCTCCCTCGTCGCGTACATGTGGCGAGGGCAGATCGGCTGCCGTCCGCAGGAGGCCAGGACGGTGCACGCAGAACCGGCTGTGGCGAGCGCGACCGTCGCGCCTTGAGCAACGGCTCCAGGCCGACGCCGGCGCACGCAGCTTCGAGGAAGCCGGCGAGCTGAGCGGGTCGCTCGCGTTGCGGGTAATGACCCATCCCTTCCCACATGCTCACGGAGGCCTGTGGCAACGCACGCCGCACCGCAGCGGCATGGCTGGGCGCCACGACATGGTCCTTCTCGCCCCACAGCACCTCGACGCGTCCGTGATAGCCGATGCGGCGGCGGTGAAACCCAGCCCTCGAACGACCGGCGTCCACCACGGCCTGGGTCGCCATCACCGCGCCCGGCGTGAGCGTCGCCGCCTCGCGTCCAAGCCGTCGCGCGACCTCGATCGGCAGCTCCTCGCCGGCGGTCACGAACAGACGGTAGGAAGCGTCGAGCACGAGGCGCGAGCGGAGCGCTCGCGGCAGCAGCGCCCGCGTCAGCTCACGCACGCCCGGCACACTCACGACCTCGGCGAGGGCGATCCGCCCGAACCCCGCTGGGGCGAGCAGCACCAGCGAGGCGATCCGCTCCGGGGCGAGCTCACACAGCGCTGCAGCGACGGCTCCGCCGAGCGAATGACCCACGAGCGTGACGTCGCTCATCTCGAGCTCGACCAGCGCCTGCAGGACGTCTTCTGCGTACGCCGAGATGAGCGGCTTGGTGGGCAGGTCGGAGTTGCCGAAGCCCGGGAGGTCAAACGCGACGGATGGATGCGGATTGGCTTGCGCAAGCTGACTCCAGCACTCGGAGGAGTCGAGCAGCCCGTGGAGCATGACAAGCGGCGAGCCCTTGCCCTCGAGGCGCCATCCATGCAGGCTTCGACCGTCGCGCAGCGAGATCTCCACGGTCCTCGGGGGGCGGAGCAATCCGGGCATGCAGGCGAGCGTAGGCTCGGGCATCTCCGATCGCATCGGTCATAACGACGAGCTGTGCGCGAGAAAATCGCCGTGGGCGAGCCCGTAGAAAACCGCACCGTTCGTGTCCACGCTCGGCCTGGCTCAACATCAGGCGATGGACCTCGTGAGGGTCACATCCGTACGAGTGCTCGGCCACTATCGGCTAAGGGTCGGCTTCAGCGATGACAGCTCGCGTGAAGTCGATCTCACCGGAGAGCTGCGCAGCCCGGTGTTCGAGCCACTTGCCGACCCCGACTTCTTTGCGCGCGTTCGCGTGGACGACGAGCTGGGGACCGTCGTTTGGCCCAACGGCGCAGACCTCGACCCCCTCGTGTTGCACGGCGACTTCGAGCCGGCCTCACGCTTCGCTCATCGCTGACCTGACCGCGGGGATCAACCCCCTGCCCGGCGCCTTGCGATCGATTGCCACGTCAGGCAGCGATGTCTGGAGCCAGGACGTAGATGCGCGCCTTGTTTGGCCCGAGATCGAGCGCCGCATAGATCACGTCTGGATCTAGATCCACATCGCCAGGCCAAACTATCGTGCCCGTCCGCTCATCAACCTTGACCTGCCCAAACAAAGCCGGATTGCGCAGCGGCGAGAAGGCGGGGGTATCCAGCAGTGGCGTGATGTCCACGTCGCGGACCTCGCCGTCGGCGAACACGACGCGGACCGTATGGTCGGGTCGCGCGATTACCGCGACCATCTCGGGGGCAACAGAAGGCTCCATGGCTATTGATCGTAGCGGCCAGCTGGGTGGAGACTGAGCTGGGCACGCTGCCAATCTGACCGCAGCGCATCGGGGTGTCGCTCGCACCAGTTGCGGACGGCGGCGACCTTCGCTGGAGCGAGTTGGCCATCGATGACATCGCCTGTGTCGATCGAGATACGCGCCATCTGGACGCCCGGATGACCGACTCGTCCGGCGTACGTATGTACATGTGGAGGCGGGTGGTCGTTGAAGTAGAGCTTGACGACCAGGCCATCGAAGCTGGCGATTCTGGGCACACGCCAAGCCCTACGGTCGGACTGCGACGGTACTCGCGCTTCGCAACCAACGTTCCTGCCGTGATCGGTGATCCGACCGCCCCTATGTAGGGCAAATCTCGGGCCGAACTCCCGCGCGGGGCCCGCACGCTTGAGTTAGCAGCGCCCGTTGCGCCTCGCTAGCCGTGATCGCCGCCGTCATCTGCTTTCACTCGAACCAAACCCGTTCAGCCATCAGGCTCGGACCGCGGGTCTACAATCGACACACCCGCGGCGTCGAAGTCCCGACCGTTGAGGGTCACAACCGCCAGATCGTGCACGAGTGCGGTCGCAGCAATGAGGCTGTCCTTGATCGGCATCGCGCGCCCTTGCGCACGAAGCGTCGCGAGCAACTCAGCCCATCGAAGCCCAGTCGAGGCATCCCAGGGGATGCACTGCAACCGCTGCACGCCCTCCTCGAACCAACGCTCAAGCCGACTCCGACGGCGACCCCGTGCGAGCAGCAGAATGCCGAAACGGATCTCGCCCAGAATGATCGGATCGACGGCAAGCTCGGGCTCATGAAGCCCAAGCCACTCGGTCACACGCCCATCCGGCTCTGGCTTGGTCGCCTCCGAGAGGACGTTCGCATCAACCAGAAAGCGCGCCAATGGCACCAGCTACAGCGAGTCGGTCGACTCCGATTCGATCTCCACGAACCAATCGTGCTCCGGACACGACCGCAGCCATTCGACCAAGCCACTGTTCGGCGGCGGCGCGAGCCGGGTGAGCCGATACTCGTCGGGGCCAACGCGGTCGACCTCGAACTCCTCGCCCGGCTTGATGCCATCGGCAGCACGGAACTCGGCGGGGAGGACGATCTGACCCTTCGTGGAGATTGTGGTGCGCACAGGGCGTAAGATAGCATCTTACTGTCATGGGCCCGTGATTATGGGCAGCCGCAGAAAATGGAGACGGCGGGAATCGAACCCGCGTCCGTAATCGCGTGAGAATGGCGTCTACGAGCGTAGCCGGCGCTCTAGTCTCATCCCCCGCTAGCCTCGCCGGCGGGGTTGCGGGGGACCAGCCTCCTTGGCTTTCCCCGGCTCGGCGGAGGCGGACCTCACCGGGTGAGCCCACTGTCTGATCCCGGCCTTCCCCGCCGTAGGCGAACGGGGCCCGAGACCTCACGGCTTAGCTATTGACTAAGCGGCGAGGGCGTACTCGTGAGAGTCCGCACTTATGGTTTTCCCGGGTGTTTTACGAGGCCGCCCGGGACCTCGACTCGCGACCACCCCCACGAGCCGACCACGTCGAAGCCTGTCGTCCCCTGGGAATGCTTTGTGCGTCTTCAAGTGTAGCCGAACCGCACGCGTTGGCCTGCGCACAACAAGCGCTCGCCCGAACGCGTGCGGACGTGCGGCGAACCCGCGGCAGACAAAAAGAGACGCGGTCCCAAGCCACTTTGAGGAACCCGCGCTGGGTGCTGCCCGAAGGCGCTCCCGACGGGTGGCGCGGCCTCACACCTCGTTGGCCTCGCTCTTTGTGGCTCAGTTCCGCGTCTGGATGCAACGTAACCGGGCGTCCCGCGCGGCGCAACCCCCCTCGAACGGTCCTCCCCGCATCTTCCGAAAAAAAGCGTGACCCACGCGCGTCGGCCCGCGCGAGACGCCCGATGCGGCCGTGCGCGGGGCGCGACGGACGGCTGTGCAAAGCGCCGGGCAACCGTTGGGCATCGCCTAGAAGTGCTGCCAGAATGGGAGTATGGAGAACCCAGAGCTGTCCCTGCCTGCGCCGACGGTGCCGGCAGCTCCCCCGCTCGCCGCAACGCCCAGCCACAGCATGCTGGCTACGGGCCTGCACACGGGCGAGCCGAGTGAAAACCCCTTCGGCGAACGCCAGCGCTCGGGCACACGCACGCGCTTGGGCAACCTGCGCAAGCGCATCGGCAGCGGGCTGGCGGCAGCCGCGGCGCTGATCGCGAAGTTCTTCGCGGCGATCAAAGGCGTGCTGCTGCTGGTGCCGAAAACGAAACTGCTGCTCACGCTGGGCACGGCGCTGGTGTCGGTGGTGCTGTACTCGCTCGTGTTCGGGTGGTGGTTTGCGGTGGGCTTCGTGGTGCTGCTGTTCGTGCACGAGATGGGGCACGTGATCCAGCTGCGCCGGGAGGGCATCAGGGCGACGGCGCCGGTGTTCATCCCGTTCCTCGGCGCGGTGGTGGGGATGAAGCAGATGCCCGGCGATGCGCTCGCGGAGGCGCGGGTGGGCCTCGCGGGGCCGATCCTCGGCACGGCCGGCGCGGCAGTGTGTTTCGCGATCGCAGAAGCGACGGGGAGCTCGGCGTTGCGCGCGCTGGCGTACGTGGGGTTCCTGATCAACCTCATCAACCTCGTGCCGCTGACGCCGTTCGACGGCGGGCGGGCGATGGCGGCGATGGCGCCCGTGCTGTGGTTCGTGGGGCTCGGGGTGATGGTGTTCCTGCTGCTGCTCACGCACATCTCGTTCCTGTTGATCTTCGTGCTGTTCGGCGGGTACGACACCTACAGGCGCTGGAAGCTGCGCAAATCGGGGTCAGCGCAGCAGGCCGCCTACTACCGCGTCGCGCCGCGCAACCGCGCGCTGGTGGGAACGGTGTACATCGGCCTGATCGTGCTGCTGGCGCTCGGCATGGCGAGCAGCGAGGTGCTGCACTACGCAGGCCACACCTTCCACGTGGCCTAAGCGCCGCCTGGAACGCCTCACCGCCGCGCTTCGCGCAGCCCCCGTTCGATGTCCCGCCGCGAGTCGCGCTCACGCATCGCCTGGCGCTTGTCGTACAGGTCCTTGCCGCGGGCGAGCGCGATCTCGACCTTGGCGTGGGCGCCCGAGAAGTAGATGCGGGTGGGCACCAGCGTGAGCCCGCGCTCGGCCACGCGGCCGGACAGGCGTTCCAGCTCGCGCCGGTGCAGCAGCAGCTTGCGCGGACGCTCGGGGTCGTGGTTTTCGCGCGCGGCGGGGCCGTACGGCGGGATGTGCACGGAGTACAGCCACAGCTCGCCGTCATGAAAGGCGGCGTACCCGTCCTTCAGCTGTGCGCCGGACGTGCGCAGCGACTTCACCTCCGTGCCCTCGAGCACGATGCCGCACTCGAAGCGCTCCAGCAGGTTGTAGCGGTGCGCGGCGTAGCGGTTGGACGCGACGTCGCCCGCGCCCACCTTGCGCTTGCCCTTGCCCTTTGCCATCACCGCCCGCTCGCCAGATCGACCCGGCCGCGGATCGTATCGATGCTTTCCACGCGCACACGCACCGGGTCGCCGAGGTGCAGCGTCGCGCCACTGCGCTCGCCGTGCAGGATCGTGCCGTACTCGTTCAGCTCCCACCACTCGCGCGGGGCCTCCGCGATGGGATCGCGCCCGCGCGGGCGGCCGTGCCCGCGCGCCGCCTGCGCGGATCGCGCGCCGGCGGCCTGCCCGCGCTGCGCGCCCCGCGCGCCGGCAGCCTCGACCACGCGCAGGCGCCTGACGGGGAGCATGCCCTCGAACTGCGCCGCCGCCGGCGCCCCGTCCTCCCCTGGCGCCGCGCCGCCGAAGGCGACGAACGCGCCGGCAGAGATCAGCCCGACGACTTCGCCGTCGAACACCCGGTCGTGCTCGCCTGCGCGCAGCAGCCGCTGCAGCATGAAGCAGCGGGCGACGTCGTCGCTGTCGCGCTCGATCAGCATCGCGCCGCGCTCGCGTTCGGAGGTCCACACGCCGAGCTCCGCCAGCTCGCTCGCCCGCGGCGCGGCCTCGTGGGCGCCGATGGCGGACAGCAGCGCGCGGTGGCAGACGAGGTCGGGGTAGCGGCGGATGGGCGAGGTGAAATGGCAGTAGCACGCGGAGTGCAGGCCGGCGTGCCCGATGTTGTTGGGCGAGTAGTACGCCTGCATCAGCGAGCGCAGCACCAGCGTGGTGAGCGCCTGGCGGCCGCGGCCGGTGCGCCGCACGTGCCGGTCCACCAGCGCGGAGAGCTCGCCCACGAGCGCCGCCGCCTCGGTGGAGGACATGCGCTCGGGCAGCGCCGGCGTGGGCACCTCCAGCGAGGCGAGCTGGTCGGCCAGGCGGCGCACGCGCTCGGGCTCGGGCCGCTCGTGCACGCGATACAGGCACGGCACGCCGCGCTTTTGCAGCAGCTCGGCGACCGCCTCGTTGGCGGCGATCATCAGGTGCTCGATCAGGCGGTGCGACTCGGTCTGCGCGCGCGGCAGCACGGCGGTGACGTTGCCGTGCGCGTCGAAGACGAACTCCGGCTCCTCCGATTCGACGACCAGCGCGCCGCTGCGTTCGCGCGCCCGCCCGAGCGCCGCGGCCGCCGCGCGCGCCGCGTGCAGCGCCTGTCCCCACGGCTCGGCCGAAGAGTCGCTGCCCGCGAAGATGCGGTCCACCTGCTCGTAGTCCAGGCGCGCGTCCGAGCGGATGAGCGAGCGGTGAAAGGCGGTGCGCAGCACCCGCGCGCCGTCCAGCTCGAGCTCCACGCTGACGGCCGCGCGCTCCACGCCGGGCATCAGCGAGCACGCGTCGCTGGAGAGCGCGTGCGGCAGCATCGGCTCGACGGCTCCCGGCGCGTACACGCTGGTGGCGCGCGCGCGTGCCTCGCGGTCGATCGGCGAGCCCTCCGGCACGTGCGCGGCGACGTCCGCGATGTGCACCCACACGCGGACGCGGCCATCCGGATCGAGCAGCTCCGCGGAGATCGCGTCGTCGTAGTCGCGCGCGCTGGCGGGGTCGATGGTGAACGTGGGCAGCTCGCGCAGGTCGCGCCGCCCTGCGCGTTCGCCCGCCACGCGCGCGCCGGCGGCGTCGGCTTCGCTCTCCATCTGCTCGCTGAAGCCGCGGCTGAGACCGCGGTCGAGCAGCAGCGCCTCGATCACGTCGGCCGCCACGTCCGGGCGTCCGATCGCGCGCACCACGCGCGCCCCGCCGCCGCGCCGCGCCGCCTGCACGAGCACCAGCTCGCCGGCGCTCGCGTGCACCGCGCCGCCTGCAGCAGCGCGCGCCGGGCCGAGCGTCACGCGCACGCCGCCGTGCCGGCGTCGAGGCCCGCGCAACCCCTCGTCGCGGTGGGCCTCGGGAAAGAGCGGCTCAGCCACGAGAAAGCGCCCGCGGCGCTCCAGCACTGCCACGAACGCGTCGGCGGGCGCGGGGCCGCGCGGCTGGTGGCGACGACGCCCGCCGTGACCGGGCGACGGGCGGGTGTGGCGCACGCTCACCGGCGTTCACCTCGGCGCGAGGCGTGCGGAGCGCTCACTTGACTTTGACTTTGGCCGCCAGCGTGTCGAGCGCGACGTCGAGGCCGCGCGTGGAGTCGACCACATCGCCGGGCACGCGCACTTCGGGGATCACCCCCGCTCCCTGTTTGACGCCGCCGCCGCCGAGGTTGCGCCCGTCGGGGGTGAAGAACTCACCGACGGTGATGTCCAGCGCGCCGCCGTTGGACAGCGGCTGCTCCTCCTGGTAGACGCCCTTGCCGAACGTGTGCGTGCCGACGACCGTCGCGCGGTGGTGGTCCTGCAGGGCGGCGGTGACGATCTCGGCGGAGGACGCGGTGTCCTGGTCGACCAGCACGACCATCGGGACCGAAGAGGGGATCGCGCCGCCGGTGGCGAGCAGCACCTGCGTGGGCTGGGTGCGCCCGCGGGTGGTGACGATCACGCCCTTGGGGATGAAGATGCTGGCGATCAGCTGCGCTTCCTCGACCAGGCCGCCGCCGTTGTCGCGCAGATCGAGCACCAGCCCGCGCGCGCCCGCGTGCAGCTCGTGTTCGACCGCTTCGCGCACTTCCACGTGCGCGCCGGCGGTGAAGCTGGCGAGCGCCACGACGCCGAGCTTGACGCCGCGCACGGTCTCAGTGGCCGATTCGACGACCGGCTCGGAGACGACCGCGCGCGTGACGTCCACGTCGCGGGTGCGCTTGGGGTGTCGCGGCGCGTCGGCCGCGGAGACCGCCAGCTGCACGCTCGTGCCGGGCTGGCCGCGAATCAGCGAGGTGGCGCTTTCGGTGGACAGGCGTTCGAGCTTGCGCCCGTCCACCGCCACGATCAGTTCGCCCGCCTTCAGCCCCGCGCGTGCGGCGGGCGAGGCGTTGAACACGCGCTCGATCAGCAGGCCGTGGTTGACCGCCAGCTGCGGGTCGACGTCCACGCCGATGCCGGTGAAGTGCGGCGGCGAGACGAATTCGTGGTATTCGCTGGGCGAGAGGTAGTGCGAGAAGCGATCGTCGAGGCTGGCGACCACCCCCGCGATGGACGCGCTGTCGAGCTTGCCGGTGGCGATCGGCCGGTAGTACTCGCTGGCGATCCGCTGGACGGCTTCGTCCACGACGCTCGACTGGCTTTTGGCGACGAACGCTTCGCGCAGGAACGCGGGCAGGTCTTCGGGGTGCCCGCCGAGCCACAGCCCGCCCACGAGCAGCACGAGCGCCGCGGCGAGCGCGGCGAGCAGCGGCTGTTTGCCTGTTCTGAACATTGCTCGCGCCAAGCGTAGTGCAGGCGCGTGCGCGCTTCGGCCGCTAGTGTGGCGGGCACCGATGGCGAGCATCAGCACGAGCACGGTGGCGGCGAACGAGCTGGCGATCCACCGCATGCAGCTGCCGGGCACGCGCGCGCTGACGGTGCTGGTGGCGTTCGACGCGGGCGCGCGCAGCGAGCGCGCGCAGGAGAACGGGATGGCGCACTTCCTCGAGCACCTGGTGTTCAAGGGCGGGCGCAGCTACCCGACCTACAAGGAGGTCAACGAGACGGCCGAGCGCCTGGGGGGCGTGCTGAACGCGTACACCAGCCACGACCTGGTGGCCTTCCACATCACCGTGCGCGCGCGCAGCGCGCCGCAGGCGATCGATCTGCTGAGCGACTTCGTGGGCCGCCCGCGGCTGGACGCGGAGGAGCTCGACCGCGAGCGCGGCGTGGTGATCCAGGAGATCAACCGCGCGTACGACCAGCCTTCGACGGTGGCCGAGTACCTGATCGACCGCGCCGCGTTCGGCGAGCACCCGCTGGGGCGCACCGTGCTGGGGCCGGAGGAGAACCTGCGCAGCTTCACCCGCGAGGGGATCGTCGCCTTCCGCGAACGCCGCTGGTCGGGCGCGCGGGGCGGCGCGTTCCTGGTGGGCAACCTCGAGCACCTGCCCAGCGAGCACGAGCTGCAGGACCGTTTCGGCCGCTTCCCGACGCTGCCCGAGCCGGAGCCGTTCGCGCCGGCGCCGCAGTTCGCGCCGCAGGTGCTGGTCGACGAGCGCGACACCAACCAGTCGCACCTGCGCATGATCTACCGCCCGGCGGTCAGCGTGAACGACCGGCGCCAGCGCGCCGCGCTGTCGATCTACGCGACGCTGCTCGGCGGCTCGATGGGCTCGCGCCTGTTCGAGGAGATCCGCGAGAAGCGCGGCCTGTGCTACTCGGTGTACGCGCTCGACCACGCGTTCGCCGACGTGCCCATCCTGCAGCTCAGCTCGGGCCTGGAGTCGGCGAAGTGCATCGAGGCTTACTCCCGCATGCGCGGCATCGTCGACGAGCTGCGCGACGACGGGCCCACGCCGGAGGAGGTCGAACGCGCACGCGCGTACGCCGCCGGGCGGCTCGTGCTGGCGTTCGAGAACACCAACGCCGTCGCCCGCTACGCCGCTGGGCAGCAGATCGTCTTCGGCGAAGACATCGATCCCGACGCGGCGATCGCGGCACTCGACGCGGTCACCTTCGAGGAGGTGCGCGAGGTGGCTGCCGGCGTGGCGGACAACCTGGCGGTGGCGTGCGTCGGCCCGCACACGGCCGAGGAGTTCTGAGCAGGCGCGCAGGCTCTAGGGCGTCACGGTGTCGAGCGTCGCCAGCTTGCTCGCCGCGGCGGAGTCCTCACCCTGCATCCGGCGCACCCAGGCGATCGCGTCGTCGCGATCGATCGTCTTCGCCTCGATCATCGCCTCGATGTCAGCCCAGTCTCGGGTGCGATCGAACATCGCCTTGAACACCGCCAGCGCCGTGCAGCCCACGACCGGGATCGTGCGACCCTCAAACGGAACGTGGCGCACTTCGGCGGCTACCCGATCGTGGAACGGGAGCACGCTGAAGAAGAGGTCGATCGGCGTCTGCTCCCACCACAGCCTGACCTGCCCGTCGCGTTCTGCCCGCTCGAGGCTCAGGCCGCTGATCGCGACCGGCTCCGGCAGCGCCGCGAACACATCCTTCACGCGGTCCACTCCGACGAACACGTTGACGTCCAAGTCTCTCGTTCCTCGCGGTTCCAGCGTGCAGTAGCCCAGCGCGATCGCGCCGCCGATCGCGTGCGGGATGCGCCCGGCGTCGAGCGCGTCGTGGAGGGCGAGCAGGCGCTCACCGAGCTCGCTCACGCCGCCAGCCGGATCAGCGGCGGATACGCGAGCTCGCCGCGCGGACGGTACGGCAGCTGCCCGGCGAGATCGAGCACCTGCGCGAGCACCTTGCCGGCGTGCTCGAGCTCCGCGCGCTCGCCCGCCGGCTGCAGCTGGAGCTCCAGGCCGGCCGCCGCGGCGATGCGCCCGATGGCAGCCACCGACGGCTGGCGGCGGCCGTGTGCGTAGGCGCTGAGCACCGAGCTCTGCATCCCGGCGCGCCGCGCCAGCTCGGTCTGGCTGAGGCCGCTGGCGCGGAGTATCTCGGCCAGCAACTCCGAGGCGAGGTGTTCAGCATCGATCGCCATAGAGCTACCATAGCATAATCGTTAATATTTATATATACGTTTTAGCGTATCCGCTATATCTGGCTAGCCGATTGCGACCATCCGGTCGATCGGCACCCGCGCCCGCGTCGCGATGTCCTCGCTCACGCGCACCTCAAACTGCATGTCGCGCAGCGCGTCGCGCAGCTTGGGGAGCGTGATCATCTTCATGTACACGCACGACGCCTCGGCGTTCGCGGGGATGAACTCCACGTCCGGCGCGGCCATCCGCAGCGGATGGAGCATGCCCGTCTCGGTGGCCACGATCGCCTGGCGCCGTGCGCCGTCGTGCGCCGCGTAGTCCTCCTCCACGTGCTCCGCGTACCTCAACATGCCGCCGGTGGACAGCATGTGCACGCCCTCCGCCGAGACGTCGCCGGCGGCCACGAACTCCATCACGCTCGTCGTGCAGCCGCACTCGGGGTGGATGAGGAAGTCCGCCCCAGGGTGCGCGGCGCGCGTGGCGTCGATGTCGGCCGGGCGGATGCCGGCGTGCACGTGGCACTCGCCGTCCCACACGTGCATGCGCTTGTCGAGCTCCTTCTCCACGTACGCGCCCAGCCACATGTCCGGGCCAAACAGGATCTCCGTGTCGGGGCCGTGCGTGTCGTAGATGTGGCGCACCACGTCCACGGCGTTCGCGGACGTGCAGCAGTAGTCGGTCAGCGCCTTCACCTCCGCGGTCGTGTTCACGTACATCACCACCACCCCCTCCGGGTAGGTGGCCCGCCAGTCGGCCAGCTGCTCGGCGTCGATCGACGCCGCCAGCGAGCAGCCCGCGTCGAGGTCGGGGATCAGCACCGTCTTCTGCGGGCACAGGATCGAGGCGGTCTCCGCCATGAAGTGCACGCCGCAGAACGCGATCACCTGCGCGTCCGTGGCGGCCGCCCGGCGCGAGAGCCCCAGCGAGTCGCCCACGTAGTCGGCCACGTCCTGGATCTCCGGCACCTGGTAGTTGTGCGCGAGGATCACCGCGTTGCGTTGCGCCGCCAGCGCGCGCACCTCCCGCGAGAGCGCCGCGATCTCCTGCGCCGAGAGCGCCGGCGCGGGCGCCTGGGAGGGCAACATCGGGAGGTTCATGGTCGTGCCTCCATCATCAGCGAGAGGTCGAGCGCGGGCGCGGAGTGGGTCAGCGCGCCCATCGACACCCAGTTTACCCCGGTGCCCGCCACCGCCCTCAGCGTCTGCAGGCTCACGCCGCCGCTGGCCTCGAGCTCCGCGCGTCCTGCCACCTGGGCGACCGCCGCGCGCAGCTGCTCAGTGTCCATGTTGTCCAGCAACAGGCGCGGCGCGCCCGCGGCGAGCGCCTGTGCGATCTCCTCGCTGTCGCGCACCTCCACCTCCAGCGTGCCCGCCAGCTGCGGCGCGTGCTCGCGCGCGCGTTCGATCGCCGCCGCGATGCCACCGGCGGCGGCGATGTGGTTCTCCTTGATCAGGATCGCGTCGTACAGCCCCGCGCGGTGGTTCATCGCGCCGCCGGCCGCCACCGCCGCCTTCTCCAGCGCGCGCAGGCCAGGGGTGGTCTTGCGCGTGTCCAGCACGCGCGCGCCCGTCCCCTGCGCCTCGCGCGCCGCGCGCGCCGCCAGCGTGGCCACGCCTGAGAGATGGGCGAGGAAGTTCAGCGCCGTGCGCTCGCCGGTGAGCAGCGCGCGCGCGCGGCCCTCGAGCGACAGCACCGGGCCGCCCTGCTCGCGCCACACGCCCTCCCCCACCAGCCGCTCGCAGCGCACGTCTGGATCGAGCTGCTCGAACGTGAGCTCCGCCGCGCGCAGGCCGTAGATCACGCCGGGCGCCTTCTGCGTGATCAGGGCGCGGGCGCGCGCCGCCTCAGCGACCGTCGCCTCGGTGGTCACGTCGCCGCCGCCGATGTCCTCCGCGAGCGCCGCACGCACGAGCGCGGCCAGGCCGGCGTCCAGGTTGGAGCTCACTGGGGCCTCAGCATAGGATGCCGGGCATGGACGCGCGCCCGGCCAGCGACTCCCACGCCACGCTCGTGCACTGGATGGGGCCGCTGGACGCCAACGGCGCGGGCTTCGTGCACGGCGGCACCGTCATGAAGCTGTGCGACGAGGCCGCCGGGCTGGCCGCCGTCAAACACTGCCGGCGCCGGGTGGTCACCGCGAGCATGGATCGCATGACCTTCCGCGTGCCCATCCACGTCGGCGAGCTCGTCACCTTCCAGGCCGCCGTCAACGCCGTGTGGCACACCTCCATGGAGGTGGGCGTGCGCGTGGACACCGAGGACCCGCGCACGGGCATGCGCCGGCACAGCAACAGCGCCTACCTCACCATGGTCGCCGTCGACGACGAGGGCAACCCGGTGGACGTGCCGCCGCTGCTCGTCGCCAGCGAGCAAGAGCGCCGCCGCGAGGGCGACGCGCAGCTGCGCCGGCGCAACCGCCTGGCCGAGCGCGAGCAGATCCAGGCGAGCCGCTGACGCGCAGCAGGCGAGCGCTAACCCTGACCCGCCGCGTTGGCGAGCAGGTACGCACGTACGAATCCATCTAGATCCCCGTCCAGCACACGCTGGACGTCCCCCATCTCGTGGCCCGTGCGCGCGTCCTTGACGAGCGTGTACGGGTGCAGCACGTACGAGCGGATCTGCGAGCCGAAGTTCACGTCCTGCGCCTCGCCCTTCTCGCGCGCGATCTCCTCGCGGCGTTCGCGCTCCTGGCGCTCGGCCAGCTTCGCGCGCAGCATCGCCATCGCCGTCGCCCGGTTGGAGGACTGCGAGCGCTCGTTCTGGCACTGCACCACGATCCCCGTCGGGCGGTGGGTGATGCGCACCGCCGAGTCGGTCTTGTTCACGTGCTGGCCGCCCGCGCCCGAGGCCCTGTAGGTGTCAACCTGCAGGTCGTCCTCGTTGATCTCGATCTCCCCCGTGTCCTCCACCACCGGCGCCACCTCCACGCCCGCGAAGCTCGTGTGGCGGCGGTGTGCGGAATCAAACGGGGAGAGGCGCACCAGCCGGTGCACGCCGCGCTCGGCGCCGAACAGGCCGTACGCGTTCTCGCCGGACACGCGGAACGTCGCCGACTTGATCCCCGCTTCCTCGCCCGCGCTCGCCTCCAGCAGCTCCACCTGAAAGCCCCGCGCCTGCGCCCAGCGCATCAGCATCCGCAGCACGATCTCCGCCCAGTCCTGCGCGTCCGTCCCCCCGGCGCCCGCGTTCACCGTCACCAGCGCGTCGCCCACGTCGTAGCGCCCGGAGAACAGGCGCTGCTCCTCGAGCTCCGCCAGGCGCGCCTCGACCGACGCGATCTGCTCGTCCACCTCGCCCTCCAGCGACGGGTCCTCGCCGGCCATCTCCGCCAAGCCGTCCAGGTCGTCCACGTCCGCCTGCAGCGACGTGAACATGTCTAGCCGCTTCGACGCGCGCGCGTGCTCCGCCGAGACCGCCGCCGCGTGCTCGGAGTCATCCCAGAAGCCGCCCGCGCCCATCTCCTCCTCGAGCGCCGCCACGCGCTCGGCCAGCGTTGCCGGGTCAAAGATAGTCCGCCAGCAGCTGCATCTGCTCGCGGATCGCAGCCAGGCGCTGCGGGGTCGGTTCGCCGGGGGCGGTCGTGGCCATGTGTTGCTCACGCTATCAGCGCGGCGGGTGCCGGCCGGGTTCGCCACCGGCGGGCGGGCGAGATCGCCGGTGGGTGGACGTGTGTCCTCGGTGTGACCTGGCTGGGGTGATTGTTGTTTTAAAAAGTCTGTATAGCGTTAGTTATACAGACGATGCTGGAGTCACCACACGATTCGTCTACGCCCCGTGGCACTTCTTGAACTTCTTGCCGCTGCCGCACCAGCACGGATCGTTGCGCCCCACCTGCTGCTCGTCGCCGAGCACGCGCTGCTCGACGACCGGCAGCGCTTCAGCCTCCTGGCCGGTTTCGCCGAACGCGGCCTGCGCTGAGCCGGTGCCGAGCCCGGCGTTCGCCGCGGCGGCCGCCAGCGCGCCTGCGCCCGCGGCGCTGTGCCCGCCCGAGTAGGACACGCGCCCGGCGCGCGTGGAGTTGCCGGCGGCGGGGAACGGGTTTCGTGCCGGCCCCGCGCCGCCGCCGCCGTTGGGGCCACCTTCGACGTTGACTTGCACGTTGAAGATCATCCGCGCGTAGTCCGACCACACCGTGTTCATCAGGTCGCCGAACAGCGTGAACGCCTCGTTCTTGTACGCCACCAGCGGGTCCATCTGGGCGAAGCCGCGCAGGTGGATGCCCTCGCGCAGGTAGTCCATGTCGAACAGGTGCTCGCGCCAGCGTTCGTCGATGATCTGCAGCAGCAAAAAGCGCTCCAGCGCACCCATCAGCTCCTCGCCGAGCGCCTGCTCGCGGGCGTCGTAGCGGTCCATCGCCTCCTCGACGATGCGGTCGGTCAGGGCCACGCGATCGCCGCCGCCGCGACTGAACTCCTCGCTGGCGAGATCGACCGGGAACAGCTGGCCGAGCGCCGTGTACAGGCCATCCAGGTCCCAGTCCTCGACGAAGTCTCCCGGCGTGTACTGATCGACGGTGCGCTCGATCACCTTCGCCACTTCCTCGCGCGCCTCCTTGCCGATGCTCTTGCCTTCCAGCACCTCGTCGCGGTAGGCGTAGATCACGCGCCGCTGCTCGTTCATCACATCGTCGTACTCGAGCACGCGTTTGCGGATCAGGAAATTCTGTTCCTCGACCTTCTTCTGGGCTTTCTCGATCTGTTTGGAGAGCATGCCCGCCTCGATCGGTTCCTCGTTGCCCTCCTCGTCGACGCCGCCCAGTTTGTCGAGGATGCGGTAGATGCGGTCGCCGGCGAACAGACGCACGAGATCGTCCTCGGCGGACAGGAAGAAGCGCGACTCGCCGGGGTCCCCCTGGCGCCCGGAGCGCCCGCGCAGCTGGTTGTCGATGCGCCGCGACTCGTGGCGCTCGGTGCCGCAGATGAACAGCCCGCCCACCTCCGTCACGCGCTCGCGTTTTTCCTGCACCTCGCGTTCGAGCGTCGGCAGGACCTCGGCCATCCGCCGCTCGTAGCCCTCCGGGTCCTCATCGGCTTTCAGTCCCTCGCGCGCCAGCTGCTGATGGGCGAGGTGCTCGGGGTTGCCGCCGAGCTTGATGTCCACGCCGCGGCCGGCCATGTTCGTGGCGATCGTCACCGCTCCCGGCTGGCCGGCCTCGGCGACGATGTCCGCCTCTTTGGCCGCGTGCTCGGGCTTGGCGTTCAGGACCGTGTGCTTGATGCCACGCTTGGTCAGGCGCTCGCCCAACAGCTCGGAGACCTCCACCGAGATCGTGCCCACCAGCACCGGCTGGCCGGCCTCGTGGCGCGCGGCGATCTCTTTGACCACCGCGTTCCACTTGCCGTCCTTGGTCTTGTACACCTGGTCGTTGCGGTCGGCGCGGACCATCTCCATGTTCGTCGGGATCTGCACGACGGGCAGCTCGTAGATCTTCATGAACTCCGTCGCCTCCGTCAGCGCCGTGCCGGTCATGCCGGCCAGCTTGTCGTACAGGCGGAAGTAGTTCTGGTAGGTGATCGTCGCCAGCGTCTGGTTCTCCTCCTGGATCGGCACGCGCTCCTTCGCCTCCACCGCCTGGTGCAGGCCCTCCGACCAGCGCCGGCCGTCGAGGATGCGCCCGGTGAACTCGTCGATGATCTTCACCTCCTGGTCGATCACCGCGTAGTCGACGTCGCGCTTGTACAGCGCCTGCGCGCGCAGCGCCTGGATCAGGTGGTTGACCAGGTGGCCGTTCTCCGCGCGGTACAGGTGGTCGATGCCCAGGAAGCGCTCGGCCTTGGCGACGCCCTGCTCGGTGATCGCCACCGTCTTCTGCTTCTCGTCGATCTCGTAGTCGAAGTCCGCCGTGAACTGCTTCTTCGAGCGCGGGTCCATGCCTTCGGGCGTCTCGCCCAGCTGCAGCTGCGGCGCCAGGCGCGCGAACTTCACATACAGGTCCGCCGCCTGTTCGGGGGCGCCGGAGATGATCAGCGGCGTGCGCGCCTCGTCGATCAGGATGTTGTCGACCTCGTCCACGATCGCAAACGGATGCCCGCGCTGGACCTTTTCGGCGATGTCCTTGGCCATGTTGTCGCGCAGGTAGTCGAAGCCGAACTCCGAGTTGGTGCCGTACACCACGTCGCACGCGTACGCGCGCTGCTTGTCCTCGTAGGGCTGCTGGTTCGCCAGCACGCCCACGCTCACGCCCAGCGCGTCGTAGATCGGGCTCATCCATTCCGCGTCGCGCCTGGCCAGGTAGTCGTTGACGGTCACCACGTGCACGCCCTTGCCTTCGAGCTGCGGCCCCTCCTCGGCGTCGCCGCGCCCGTCGGCGTCCGGGCGCGCGCGGCGCTCGCGCACGGCCAGCGCGTTCAGCACGACGGCCAGCGTGGCGGTCAGCGTCTTGCCCTCGCCGGTCTTCATCTCCGCGATCTGCCCCTCGTGCAGCGCCATGCCACCGATCAGCTGCACGTCGAAGTGGCGCATCCCCATCGTGCGCCTGCCCGTCTCACGCACGATCGCAAAGCACTCGGGCAACAGCGCGTCCAGCGACTCGCCGTCGGCGGCGCGCGCGCGCAGCTCGTCCATGCGCTCGCGCAGTTCCGCGTCGCTGTCGTGCTCGAGCTCGGGCTCAAACGCGTTGATCAGCGCCACGCGCTTCTGGTATTCCTTGAACTTCTTCGCCTCGCCTACGTTCAGCGCACGGTCGAGCAGAGAGGGCATGCCCAGAGCATAGCCCCCGGCGCTAAACGCAAGGCAAAACGCGGGGCCGCCGGCGCAAGCCCTGGGGAGCCGGCTGAGCGGTTGCGCCTCGCGCGGCTACGCGGTGCGCACCACGCGCTGCGCCGTCGCGTGACCCTCGCGCCGGCGGCGCAGTTTGTCGCGGTGGCGCTTGACCTGGCGGGCCAGCTCGTCGACCACCAGGTTCAGCGAATGCAGCATCTCCGGCGAGCGGTCCTGGGCGCGCAACGTGACGCCCTTCAAGTACAGCGTGCACTCGGCTACCTGGCTGTCGGCAACCCTGGGATTGCACTCCTTGAAGATCTCGATCTCCAGGCGTGCCAAGTCTGAAACTTGCCGTGCGACCTTGTGCAGACGACGCTCCGCGTGCGCGCGAAGCTCGTCGGTGACCGGGACGTTGCGACCCTTGATGTCGATCTGCATCGTAGGCTCCTTCGGTCGGCTCTTTCAGATGTCTCCGATGATGCTACGCCGGTCCGCGGCGGATGTAAACGATGCTTGGACGAAATGTTGCGAGCGCAAACTGCGGAAGACGCGACGAGGTGCTGCGGAAAACCCGCGGACCTATTTGCAGATGTCCGTCTGGCGTGCTATGATGACTGTTGTCATAGTCTCACTTTCCGTGAAGGGGCTCGTTTCGGCGGGCCTCTTCGCGTTAAGCGCCTGGCGGCGGGGCTTGCGCCCGTGACAGCCGACCTGTGCGCCTTGCGCGGGCCGTGCGCAGCACGCGCCGGACCACCCATCGTCCACCGTGGGGAAGTGTACCTGCTCAGCCGCGCGGACGCAGGCTCTGCACGATGCCGCCGTGACCGGCGATCGCGCCGATCAGGATCGCATCGGCGGCCACGTCGGTGCCGGGGAACACGATGCTGTCGCGCAGCTGTGCACGCTCGCCGATGCGCGCGCCGTCGCCGATGACGATCGGTCCCATCAGCCGCACGTTCGCGCCGATGTGCACGTCCCGGCCGATCCACGCCGGGCCTTCGACCGCCGCCTCCGCCAGCCACGCCGTCGCGGCCCCGCGCTCGCCCGCCACGACCACGCCCGAGACGATCTCCTCCCCCTCCACCCGCAGGCGCAGCTCGCCGCGCAGCGCGTCGAAGGTCCCCTGCCGGAGCTCCCCCAGCGAGCCCACGTCGTTCCAGTACTCGCGCACCTCGTGGATGTGGAACGGCACATCGTGCTCCAGCAGCGTCGGAAACACGTCCTGCGCCCAGTCCACGAACGGCCGCTCGGGGAAGTAGTCGAAGATGCGCCGATCGAACATGTATATGCCGCAGTTGCCGAGGTTCGACAACGCCTCCTCCGTCGGCGGCTTCTCCTGAAAGCCGGTCACGCGCCCCTGGCGGTCGTGCAGCACCACGCCATACTCGCGCGTGTCCGCCACCTGCTTGACAGCCAGCGTGGCGACGGCGCCGCTCTCGCGGTGGCGCGCGGCGAGCGCGCTCAAGTCGATGTCCGTGAGCGCGTCGCCTGAGATCACCAGGAACGGCTCGGAGCCGAGGAAGTCCGCGCAGCCCCGCACGCCTCCCGCCGTGCCCAGCAGCTCCTCCTCGAAGCGGTAGGTCAGACGCTGGCCGAAGTAGGCGCGGATCGTGTCCGGGAAGTAGTGCAGGTTGGCGATCACCTCCGCGAAGCCGTGCTGGTCGAGCAGATCGACGATGTGCGCCATCACCGGCCGGTCGAGCACCGGCACCATCGGCTTGGGGATCTCATACGTCAGCGGGCGCAGCCGCGTGCCGAGCCCCGCCGCCAGGACCATCGCTCGCATGCAGCTGCTAGTAGCGGTAGTGGTCGGGCTTGTACGGGCCCTCGACGGGCACGCCGATGTACGCGGCCTGCGCCTCGGTGAGCCGCGTGAGCTTCACGCCCAGCGCGTCCAGGTGCAGGCGCGCGACCTTCTCGTCGAGGTGCTTGGGCAGCACGTACACCCGCTTCTCGTACTCATCGTTCTTCGTGAACAGCTCGATCTGGGCGATCGTCTGGTTGGAGAAGGAGTTGCTCATCACGAAGCTCGGGTGGCCGGTGGCGTTGCCGAGGTTCAGCAGCCGTCCCTCGCTCAGCAGCAGGATCGCGTGACCGTCGGGGAACACCCACTTGTCGACCTGCGGCTTGATGTTCACGCGTTCGATCCCCGGCACCTTGGCCAGGCCCGCGATGTCGATCTCGTTGTCGAAGTGGCCGATGTTGCCGACGATCGCCTGGTGCTTCATGCGCGCCATGTCCTGCGCCTTGATGATGTCCCTGTTGCCGGTGGTGGTGACGAAGATGTCCGCGCTCTCGACCACGTCCTCGAGCGTCTTGACCTCGAAGCCCTGCATCGCCGCCTGCAGCGCGCAGATCGGGTCGATCTCGGTGATCACCACGCGCGCGCCCTGGCCGCGCAGCGATTCCGCGCAGCCCTTGCCGACGTCGCCGAAGCCGCATACGACGGCCACCTTGCCGCCGATCATCACGTCGGTGGCGCGGTTGATGCCGTCGATCAGCGAATGGCGGCAGCCGTACAGGTTGTCGAACTTGGACTTGGTGACGGAGTCGTTGACGTTGATCGCCGGGAACAGCAGCTCGCCCGTCTGCACCATCTCGTACAGGCGGTGGACGCCCGTGGTGGTCTCCTCGGTGACGCCTTTGATGCCTTCGCCGATGCGCGTGAAGCGCTGCGGGTCCTCGGCCAGCGAGCGCGTCAGCAGCGACAGGATCACGCCCAGCTCCTCGGAGTCCGCGCCGGCTGGGTCGGGGACGGCTCCCGCGGCCTCGAACTGGGTTCCCTTGTGCACGAGCAGGGTGGCGTCGCCACCGTCGTCGAGGATCATGTTCGGCCCGGCCGCGCCGTCCTGGCGGGTGGGATCGGCATCCCAGCGGATCACCTGTTCGGTGCACCACCAGTACTCCTCGAGCGTCTCGCCCTTCCACGCGTACACGGGCACGCCGCGCGGCTGCTCGGGCGTACCGTGCGGGCCGACGGCGACCGCCGCGGCGGCGTGATCCTGGGTGGAGAAGATGTTGCAGCTACACCAGCGCACCGCGGCGCCCAGCGCGGTCAGCGTCTCGATCAGCACGGCCGTCTGCACGGTCATGTGCAGCGAGCCGGTGATGCGCGCGCCCTGCAGCGGCTGCGCGTCGGCGTACTCGGCGCGGATGGCCATCAGGCCGGGCATCTCGTGCTCGGCGAGCGTGATCTCCTTGCGGCCGAACTCGGCCAACGCGAGGTCGGCGACCTTGAAGTCGGTGCGCGAAACTGTGGGGGTCATTGCTGACATGACGAAAGCTCCTGTCCGGTCAGTGAGCGCCCTTGCTAGGAGGGAGACCGAGCGTGGCGGATCGCAGACCGTCGCAGCGCTCCTCGGCCGTTGCGGACCGTATCACAAGCCTTGGGCTCGGCTGGCGCCTGAAGCCCGCCGGGGACTACCGCTCGGCGAGTGCGGCCTTCAGCTCGTCGAGCGCCTTCACCGGTCCAGGGTCGACGCCGCGCAGGGCGGCGAGGTAGATCGAGACGAGGTCGCCGAGCAGGACCAGCGAGACCACGCGCTCGATTGCCGTCTGCCCGCGCGTCTCCAGGCGGAAGCTCGCGGCGGCGTTGTCGGCGATCAGTCGCTCGGTCAGGTCCATGCGCTCCTTCACGCGCGGGTGCGCGTCGGAGTCGTCGAGGAACACGGCCGAGAAGCGGCCAAGCTCGCGCGCGCCTTCCCAGCCGACGAGCTCGTTGTGGTCGAGCTCGGGAAGTTCGTTGGAGAAGGCCGGCAGCTTGGCGTTCTCGTTGATCTGCGTCTTCCAGCGGTAGGCGATCGGGCTGGTCAGCCCGGCGCCCGCGATCACGGGCGTCGTTCCCGCGAGCCCGCGCGCGATGCTCTTCGCGAGCGAGTCCTCGGAGGCGTCGGGACCCCACTCGGCGACGAGCTGCTCGGTGTGTGACGCCGCCACGTCGATCTCGGGGGTCAGCCGCGGGCCGGCACCGCACAGCGCGGCGACCTCGAGTGCCGCGACGATCATGTACGCCACGGCCGCGCGCGGCTGGAAGCCCCCCGGCAGCGGGATCACCGGCACGCCGTCCGCGCGCGCCATCTCCGCGAGACGCCCGCCCGTGCACACCACGGTGCGCTTCGCGCCGAGCGCGCCCGCCGACTCGTAGCACGCCAGCGTCTCCTCGGTGTCGCCGGAGTAGCTCGCGCACAGGACCATCGTGTCCGGCGTCGTCCACGGCGGCAGCCCGTACGCGCGCGTGACGAAGATCGGACGGGAGGCGTGGTCGCCCATCGCGGCGCGCGCGAGCGCCCCGCCGATCGCCGAGCCGCCCATGCCCGCCACCACGAGGCCCGCGGCCGTGTCCCAGTCCTGCATGATCGCCGACTCCACACGCCACAGGGCGTCGCGCAGGTGCTCGGGCAGCGCCAGCACGTCGCCGAGCTGGTTGGACGGGTCGATCCGCGCGATGCTCGCGCGCGAGAGCTCCTGCGCGGTGGGTGTCGCTGTCGCGCCGCCGTCGCTCATCTATCGCTCTCCTCGTGTCGCGCTGCTGGGGTCATTGGATATCGGCGTTCGCCGCGTGTGCGCTGCGGTCAACGGCGCGCACATGCCTAGAACTCGATCGCTCCATCGGGCAGTTGCACACCAGGGAAGATACGCGCCCCGCGCGATATCACGTTGTGCGCCCCCACGCTCACGCCTTCACCGAGCACCGCCCCGCCGGTGATCGTGGTGCCGTCGCCCACCCGGCAAGCCGCCCCGACGATGCAGTCGCGCAACTCACAGCCGGCGCCGATGTGCGTCCCGGCGAGCACCACCGCCCGCTCGACGGTGGAGCCGGCGCCGACGGTCACGTCCTCGGCGAGCACCACCAGGCTGCCGACGTGCGCGCCGGAGGCGACGCGCACGCCTCGCTCCAGCACCGCCGGCGGGATCACCCGGCCGCGCACCTCGGCGCGCTGCTCGATCACCAGCCAGCCGTTCTTCAGGCGCTCGCCCACCGGCGTCTGCACGTTGCCCGAGATGATGTCGAACGTGCCCTGCAGATAGCGCGCCGGCGTGCCGATGTCCAGCCAGTAGCTGTCCGACGGGAAGCCGTACAGCCCGTTGTCGACCAGCAACGGCCACACCTCCCGCTCGATCGACACGTTGCGCTCGGGCGCCACCAGGTCGAGGATCTCGCGCTCCAGCACGTACGCGCCGGCGCTGATCAGGTTGCTGTCGATCTCGTCCGAGCTGGGCTTCTCCACGAAGTCGCTGACCGCGTGGTCCTCGCGCAGGACCACCAAGCCGTATGCGCTGGGGTCCGCCACGGGCACGAGCGCGAGCGTCGCGCGCGCGCCGCTGGCCTCGTGCTGGGCGATCTGGGCGGTCAGGTCGATGTCGGTGAGCACGTCGCCGTTCAGCATCAGGAAGCGCTCGTCCAGCAGCGGCTGCGCCAGCTTCAGCGCGCCCGCCGTGCCGCGGGGGTCGGGCTCCTCGATGAAGCGCAGGCGCACGCCCAGCTGCGAGCCGTCACCGAGCACGCTGCGCACGCCGTCGGCGAGAAAGCCACACGACATGATCACGTCCTCCACGCCGTGGCCGCGTAGCCACTCGAGCATGTACGCGATGAACGGCCGGTCAACCAGTTGCACGACCGGCTTGGGCACCGTTGAGGTCAGCGGCCGCAGACGCGTGCCCTGGCCGCCAACGAGGATCACCGCCTGCATGAACCCCGCTGCGCCCGCGCCGAGCGCCGAGCGACCCCTGTGCGCGACGGAGCCCGGACGCTCACCGCCTGCCAATACCGTCGTAGAGCAGGCCCGCGGCGCGCACGGCTGCCGGGTCGAGGGCGTTGCGCCCGTCGATCAGCACCTTGCCGCGCATCAAGCCCGCGACGTGCGACCAGTCGAGCTCGACCAGCTCCTTCCACTCGGTGACCAGCACCGCCGCGTCCGCCCCCGTGAGCGCCTCCAGCGCCGAGTCGCAGTAGCCGAGCTCGGGCATCAGCACGCGCGCCTCCGACTCGGCGACCGGGTCGTACGCGCTGACCTCGACCCCTTCGGCGAGCAGTCGCGCGGCGAGCACCAACGACGAGGCGCCGCGCATGTCGTCCGTCTCGGGCTTGAAGGCCAGGCCGAGCAGCGCGATCCGCATGCCCGCGAGATCGCCGAGGTGGCGCTGCAGCTTGGAGACCACCCTGCGCTTCTGCAGCTCGTTGACCTCAGTCACCGAGTTCAGCAGCTGGAAGTGGTAGCCCGAGTTGGCGGCCAGCAGCTTCAGCGCGCTCACGTCCTTCGTGAAGCAGCTTCCCCCGTAGCCGATCCCAGCTTGCAGGAAACGCGGGCCGATGCGCCCGTCCAGCCCCACGCCCCGCGCCACCTCGATCACGTCCGCACCGGTCTCCTCGCACACGTTGGCGATCTCGTTGATGAACGAGATCTTGGTCGCAAGGAAGGCGTTCGCGGCGAGCTTGATCATCTCCGCGCTCGCCACATCCGTGCGCACCAGCGGGGCCTTTAGCGGCGCGTACAGCTCGACCACGGCGTCCCCCGCCCAGTCGCCGCCGTCGCCGACGACCACGCGGTCGGGGTGCATGAAGTCGGCCACCGCGGAGCCCTCCTTGAGGAACTCTGGGCACGACACGTACGCCATCTCCTCCTTGCCGCGTTCGCGGAACACGCGCTGGATCGTCGCGCCGGTTCCGCAGGGGACCGTCGACTTCATCACCAGCGCGTGCCGGTCCGAGCGCGGCATCTCATCGACGACCGCGTTGACCGCGGCCAGGTCGGCGTCGCCGGAGTGGGTGGGCGGGGTGCCGACGGCCACGAACAGCAGCCGCGCGTGCTCCAACGCGTCGGCCAGGTCGGTGGAGAAGTGCATGCGCTCGGCGTTGCGGGCGATCACCTGCTCGAGTCCCGGCTCGTAGATCGGCACCTCGCCCGCCCGCAGCCGCTCGATCTTGGCGGCGTCGATGTCCACGCACCACACGTCGCTGCCCAGCTCGGCGAAGCCGGCCGCGGTCACGAGGCCGACGTAGCCGGTGCCGATCACTCCGAGTGGCTCGCGTGCTGCGCTCATGAGGCGGGGAAGGCTAGCCGGTTGGACGATCGAATACGTGCGTGGACCGCTGCGGCTAGCTCGCCACCGAGAGGAACGCCTGGAAGCGCTTGGCGTCGCGCAGCGCGCGCGCGTGTTCCTCGCTGCCCTCCTCCGCCCGCTCGGCGGCGTCGCGCGCTTCGGCGAGCTTGGTCTCGTACGTCGCCCGGTCGAGGCGCTCCGGCGCGATCGCCTCCTCCACGAGCACCAGCGCGCGGTTGTCGGCGAACTGCATGTAGCCCTCCGCCTGGGCGAAGCGCACGATGTCGCCCTCTGCGCGGTACAGGCGCAGCTCCGTCGGCTCCAGGCGCGCCAGCACCGGCTCGTGGTTGGCGAGGATGCCGATCGAGCCGACGGTGGTGACCGTCGAGAGCATTTCCACGTCCTCGGCGAACACCTCGCCCTCGGGGGTGAGCACTTCCACTGGGAACTTTCTGTGGGCCATTACTGCTTCGCGGCCTCCACCACTTCCTCAATCGTCCCCTTCAAGAAGAACGCGCTCTCCGGGACCTCGTCGTGCTTGCCCTCGATGATCTCCTCGAAGCCCCTGATCGTTTCGGCGATCGGCACGTACGCGCCGGGCGTGCCCGTGAACTGCTCGGCGACGAAGAACGGCTGCGAGAGGAAGCGCTCGATCCTGCGCGCGCGCGAGACCGTCAGCTTGTCCTCGTCGGAGAGCTCGTCGATGCCGAGGATCGCGATGATGTCCTGCAGCTCCTTGTAGCGCTGCAGGATCTCCTTGACGCGGTTGGCCACGCGGAAGTGGTCGTCGCCGAGCACGTCCGCCTTGAGGATCGTGGAGGTCGATTCCAGCGGGTCGACCGCCGGGTAGATGCCTTTTTCGGAGATCGAACGCGACAGCACGGTGGTGGCGTTCAGGTGGGCGAACACCGACGCGGGCGCCGGGTCGGTCAAATCGTCGGCGGGCACGTAGATCGCCTGCACCGATGTCACCGACCCCTCGCGCGTAGAGGTGATGCGCTCCTGCAGCTGACCCATCTCGGTCTCCAGCGTCGGCTGGTAGCCGACCTGCGAGGGCATGCGCCCGAGCAGCGCCGAGACCTCGGAGCCGGCCTGCACGAAGCGGAAGATGTTGTCGATGAACAGCAGCACGTCCTGGCCCTGGTCGCGGAAGTATTCGGCCATCGTCAGGCCGGACAGGGCGACGCGCATGCGCGCTCCGGGCGGCTCGTTCATCTGCCCGAACACGAGCATCGTCTTCTCGAGCACGCCCGACTCCTTCATCTCCAGCCACAGGTCGTTGCCCTCGCGCGAGCGCTCGCCCACGCCGCAGAACGCCGACAGCCCGCCGTGTTCCTTGGCGAGGTTGTGGATCAGCTCCTGGATCAGCACTGTCTTGCCGACGCCGGCGCCGCCGAACAGCCCGGTCTTGCCGCCCTTGGCGTAGGGAGCGAGCAGGTCGATGACCTTGATGCCCGTCTCGAACATTTCGGTCGTCGGCGTCAGGTCCTCCGCGCGCGGCGCCTCCTGGTGGATGCCGCGCCGTTCGATGCCCGCGGGGAGCTCCTCGCCCAGGTCGATCGGCTCGCCCAGCAGGTTGAAGATGCGCCCCAGCGTCGCCTCGCCCACGGGAACGGTGATCGGCGCGCCGGTGTCGATCACCTCGAGCCCGCGCGCCAGCCCATCGGTCGTGTCCATCGCCACCGCGCGCACGCGGTCGTCGCCGAGGTGCTGCTGCACCTCGCACACGAGCACCGGCTCCTCGGCCCCCGAGCTGATCCCCGACGCCTCCTCCTCCTTGTTGGACGCCGTGCGCGCAATCGTGATCGCGTGGTTGATCTCCGGCAGGCGCTCGGGGAACACCGCCTCGATCACGACGCCCTGGATCTCCTCGATGCGCCCCACGTTGCGGGTGGCCGGGGTGGCCGGGCGATCGTTTCCTGCACCGGCACCGGTGGTTGTCTCTTCTGTGGCGATGCTCGCCTCCATTGTTGTCTAGCTCCTGTCTATTTTTTCAAGTTCGATTGGATCACAGCGCGTCTGACGTGGCGATGGGCAAGCCAGACAAGGATCGGAGGCCCGCCCGCCCGCGTGGCGTGCTTCGCACGCGAGCGACTGAGGACGTACCCCGTTCGGGGCACAGGCAGTATGGCGCCGCCCAGCGTCACGTCAGACCCTCGGCTCCGGCGACCACCTCCATGATCTCCTGCGTGATCTCAGCCTGGCGCGCGCGGTTCATCTGCAGCGTGTACTCGGTGATGATTTCGCCGGCGTTTTCGGAGGCGCTGCGCATGGCGGTCATCTGCGCACCGAAGAAGCCCGCGGCGGACTCGACCAGCGCACGGTAGATCGAGATCTCGATGTAGTCGGGCACCAGACGCCGGAGGATCTTCTCCGGGTCGGGCTCGTACTCGACGGTCGCCCGCGAGCGCTGCGCCTGCGCGTCCCGTGCGGCCTGCGCGGACGCGTCCCCCTCCTCTTCCTCGCCCACCAGCGCTGCACCGGTCAGCGGCAGCAGCCGCTGCAGCGTGACGTGCTGGGTGAGCGGCGAGACGTAGGCGTTGTAGACCATCTCCACGCGATCGACGTGTCCGTCCACGTACGCCTGCATGAGATCGTCGGCGATCGTGCGCGCGTCGGCGTACGCGGGTTTGTCGGCGAAGCCCGTGTAGCTGCCGCTGAGCTCGTGGCCGCGGAAGGTGAGCGAGGAGACGCCGCGGCGCCCGGTCGCGTACCACACGCTCTGCAGCCCCTGCTCGGCGAGCTCCGCCGACAGGCGCACGCCGGAGCGGATGATTTGCGAGTTGAAGCCGCCCGCCAGCCCGCGGTCGCCGGTGACCAGCAGCAGCGCCACCTTCGACTGGGACTCGTGCTCGCGCAGCAGCGGCAGGCGCAAGGCCTCGGCCCCGGCTGCCGCTGCCGCCTGGCGCGTCATCCGCCCGATCGCGTCCGCGTACGGCCGCAGTGCGGTGATCCGTTGTTCGGCGCGGCGCAGCCGCGCGGCGGCGACCATCTCCATCGCGCGCGTGATCTTCTGGATGTTCTTGACCGAAGCGATCTTGTTCTTGACGTCGCGCTGAGAGGCCATGGCTGTACTCCGTGCGGGCGACCTACGCCGCCGCTACCACCTTCGCTGAGGACCCGGCCTCCTCGAGCGCCAAGCCCTCCTCGTCGAGGTCGAAGCCGAAGTCCTGCGCGTAGGCGTCGAGGGCCGCGCGCACCTGCCCCTGTACGTCCTCCGACCAGTCGCCGCCGCCGATCTGCTCGCGCGTGTCCTTGTGTTGGGTGTGCATGCGCTCGGTCAGGCCGAGCAGGAACTCCGGCACGCGCTCGACGTTCAGGCGGTCGAGGTAGCCGTTGGTGGCGGCAAAGATCTGCACCGTCTGGTCGGCCACCGCCAGCGGTGCGCGCTCGTGCTGGTTGAGCGTCGCCACCAGGCGTTCGCCGCGCGCGAGCGTTTTCTGCGTGTCGGCATCGAGGTCCGAGCCGAACTGCGCGAACGCCTCCAGGTCGCGGTACTGCGAGAGCTCCAGCTTGATGCGCCCGGCGACCTTCTTCATCGGGCCGATCTGCGCGTTGCCGCCGACGCGGGAGACGGAGATGCCGACGTTGATGGCCGGGCGCACGCCCGAGTTGAACAGTTTCGACTCCAGGAAGATCTGCCCGTCGGTGATGGAGATGACGTTCGTGGGGATGTACGCGGAGACGTCGCCCGCCTGCGTCTCGATCACCGGCAGCGCGGTCAGCGAGCCGCCGCCCAGCTCGTCGTTGAGCTTGACCGCGCGCTCGAGCAGGCGCGAGTGCAGGTAGAAGACGTCGCCGGGGTACGCCTCACGCCCCGGCGGACGGCGCAGCAGCAGCGACATCTGGCGGTAGGCGTAGGCGTGCTTTGTCAGGTCGTCGTAGATGCACAGGGCGTGCTTGCCGTTGTAGAGGAAGTGCTCGCCCATCGCGCAGCCGGCGTACGGCGCCATGAACTTGATCGGCGCGGCCTCGTCGGCGGGCGCGGCGACGATCACCGTGTTCTCCATCGCGCCGTACTCCTCGAGCGTCTGCGCGAGTGCCACCACGGTGGACATGCGCTGGCCGATGGCCACGTACACGGACACCACGCCGGTGTCCTTGTTGTTGATGATCGTGTCGATCGCGATCGCCGTCTTGCCCGTCTGGCGGTCGCCGATGATCAACTCGCGCTGGCCGCGCCCGATCGGGATCATCGCGTCGATCGCCTTCAGGCCCGTCTGCATCGGTTCGGTCACCGGCTGGCGCTGCACCACGCCGGGGGCCTTGAACTCGGCGGGACGCGTCTGCTCGACCTGAATCGCGCCCTTGCCGTCCAGCGGACGGCCGAGCGGGTCGACGATGCGCCCGAGCATCTGCTCGCCGACGGGGATCTCCAGCAGCGAGCCGGTGCGCTTGACGGTGTCGCCCTCGGAGATGCGCTCCCACTCGCCGAACAGCACCGCGCCGACGTTGTCGGACTCGAGGTTCAGCGCCAGGCCGGTGACGCCGTGTGGCAGCTCGAGCATCTCATACGACATGCAGTTCTCCAGCCCGTGCAGGCGCGCGATGCCGTCGGCCACCGACAGCACGGTGCCGATCTCCGTCAGCTCCGCGGTACCGGTGTCGAGCCCCTGGATGCGGCTCTTGAGGATGCTTGTGATCTCGTCGGGGTTGATCTGCATGGTCCTATGAGGCTCCTTGGGCAACGTGCCTGCGCAGCTGCTCCAGTCGGTTGCGGATTGAGGCGTCGAGGATCGAGTTGCCGACCCTGATGATGATGCCGCCGAGAATGTCCGGGTCCACGCGCGCGGCCAGCGTGACCTTGCTCCCGGCGCGCTCGCCGATCGTGCGGCCAAGGCTCGCCGTCGTCTGCTCGTCGAGCGCGATCGCGCTGGTGACCTCTACCGGCAGCGTGCGATTCTCCTGCTCCCACAGGCGCTCGTACTGCTCGCGGATGCGGAAGATCACGGGCATGCGGTGGTTTTCGATCAGCAGCTCGAGGAAGTTCACGAACGCCGCGTCCGCCCCCACCAGCAGCCGCCCGAGCGACTGCTGCTTCTCCTGCGTGGAGAAGTAGGGCGAGAAGAAGAACACCGCGAGCTCGTGGTTGTCTGCGAGCGCCTGCGCAAACTGCGCGAGCTGTTCGCGCAGCTCATCGAGCTTGCCTTCCTCACGCGCCACCTGAAACAGCGAGCGGCCATATACCTGGGCGAGCTCCTCCATCAGTTATGCGACGGCTCGGAGATCCCGGAGAAGTCCAGTTCGCTGAGCGCCTCCTCCACCAGCCGGCGCTGGTCGGCTTCGGTGAGCGTCTTGCGCGTGACCTTCTCGGTGGCCATGACCGTCAGGTCGGCGACCTCGCGGCGGATGTCGTCGAGCGCGCGCTTGGTGGCGGTCTCGATGTCGCGCTGTGCGCGCCGTGCGGCCTCCGCGAGGATCTCCTGCCCCTGCTCGCGGGCTTCGTGCCCGTTCGCCTCGGCCGTCTGGCGGGCTCGCTGGACGATCTCCTCTGCCTGCGCGCGCGCCTCCTTCAGCCGCTCACGGTATTCCGCCAGCAGCTGATCGGCGTCCTTGCGCGCCTGCTCGGCCGCGTCGATCGACTCCGAGATGTGCTCGCGGCGCGCGTCGAGGGCGGCGCGGATGCGCGGGAAGGCGACCTTGTTGAGGATGAACAGGGAGATCGCGAAGACGAGCAGCGTCCAGATCGTCAGGCCGACGTTGGGCGTGATCAGCCACGAGTTGCCGGAGGCCAGGGGGATGTTGGTGATGATCGCGAGCGCGCCCATGGGCTTATAGGAAGAAGGCGATGAAGCCGCCCACCAGGCCGTAGAAGAAGGTGGCCTCGGTGAGCGCGAAGCCCAGCCACTGGATGGAGGTGATTTCGTCGCGCATCTCCGGCTGGCGGGTGACGGACTCGATCACCTTGCCGAACAGCATGCCGATGCCCGCGCCGGCGCCCGCGGCGCCGCCGCCGGCACCAACGCCGAGCGCGATCGCTTTACCGGCTTCCTTGCCGATTTCGGCATTGGTGCTCGCCGCCGTGACGAGCGGGTGGAGGGCCTGGAACAGGTCGGTCAGCATGTGTCGAAAGCTCCTTGTCTGGTTAGTGGCGGGAGACTGCGCCACCGAGATAGATGGCGGTCAGGATGGCAAAGATGAACGCCTGCAGCCCTGCGATCAACACGGCCTCGAACAGGAAGATCACGACCCCGAAGGGCAGCGTGAACCAGCCGAGGAACTGCAAACCGAGCAGCACCGCGAGGTCGCCGGCGAAGAACTCGATCAGCAGGTGCCCGGCGAGCAGGTTGGCCCACAGCCTGATCGTCAGCGAGAGCAGTCGCAGGAACGTGGAGACGATCTCCAAGGGGTAAATAAGGATCAGCATGCCGCGGCCGACGCCCTGTGGCACGAGGCTTTTGAGGTAGCCGCGGAAGCCCTGGGCTTTGAAGCCGACCGTGTTGAACGCGATGAACACCCCCAGCGCCAGCATCAACGGCAGCGCGACGTTGGTGTCGGATGCGTAGATCTGAAAGGCCGGGATCGTGGCGCCGAAGATATGAATTTTCTCGGCGGTGTTGACGGGCAGCGGGATGTAGCCGAGCAGGTTGGTGACGAGGATGAAGATGAACAGGGTGAAGACGACCGGGAACCATTTGCCGGCCATGCGGTCGTCCATTGCGTCTTTGGTCGTCCGCTGCATCAGGTCGTACATCCACTCGACCGCCACCTGCACGCGGCCGGGCTTCTCGGTCATGCGTTTGGAGACCCACACCATCAGGCCGATGGTGATGGCAGCCGCCATCCACAGGTACAGGACGCCCTTGTCGATGTTCAGCGGTCCCACGATGTGCACCCACGTTTCGAGGTGGAAGGACTCGATGACCTGGAAGCTTTCGTTTTTGTGCCCTTTGATGCCGTAGATGACCGCGAACGCGACGATCCCCACCACCCACGTGGCCACGATCGCCCAGGCGATCCGTCGTTTCGTCCACCAGCCACCCTGGTGCGGGGCGCCTGCGCCGGGCGCATTGGCGGGGCTCGGGGCACCGGCGCCCGCGGGCGCGTTCACGGCGGGGGCGGCGGCGCTCATCTTCCGCCGCCCGGCATGGGCCGGCCGCTGAGCAGCCGGATTGCGAACGCCACCGAGTAGGCGCCAAAGACGGTGATCGAAGCGGCCAGGCCGTCAACGCGACCGCCGACGACGGCGGCGACCACGATCGCCCCCGCGAGCAGCCAGATGCGTCCGAACGCCTCAAACAGGTTGAGGCCGAGCTGGGTGCGCGGCTCGGCGGCGCTGAGGATCCACTGGCGGTCGAGCTGCGCGAGCACGCGCTGCGCCAGCCAAGCGACAGCGCCGATCACGCAGCCGAGCACCGGCGCCCCCAGCGCGAGCGCCACAGGCGTGCCGATCACCACCAGCGCGACGTCTAGGTAGCGCAGGATGGCGGTGAAGCTGAATGCGGGTTCGAGTCGTTTTCCGGGCACGTGGCCGGGCAGGCGCGCGAGGCCGTCATTGGCATCGAAGTCTGGCATTTTTTCGTTAGGGCCACCCTACAGACGAGGAGTGCTCTGGCGCTGTGTGGCGCGTGAGCCGACTCGGCGTCCCTCAACGCTCTGCGGCGGCGGCGCCAGTCTACCTGGTCTTGGACTTCGTAACAACTTTGTGACAGTCGGTACGCGCCCGCGCGGCGCGCCCTCAGCGCCACAACCGCGCCATCGACTCCACGCTCAGCCACGGCGGCCGGCGCTCGAACAGGCGGACGATCGCCACCGACAGCGCGAGCGTCGCCAGGCCGCCAAACAGGTCCAGCACGTAGTGGTTGCCGGTGGCCAGCACCGCGAACGCTGTGAGGCAGGGATACACGACGGCCAGCGCGCGCACCCAGCGCTGCGTCCACATGCGCCACGCGACCAGCGTGCACCACACCGCCCAGGCGATGTGCAGCGAGGGCATCGCCGCGTACTGGTTGGCGAGCGACGACAGTTCGCCGGTGTGCCACGAGCCGATCGCGTGCGTGGAGGCGACCACGTCGACGAATCCGGGGAGCAGGCGCGGGGGAGCGACGGGGAACAGCCAGAAGACGACGAACGCGAGCACGTTGACGAGCACGAGCACGCTGCGCAGCGGACGGTAGATGTCCGCGCGCCGCCACCACAGCCAGCCGAGCAGCCCGAGCGTGACGATGAAGTGGGCGTTGTCGTAGTAGTCGGAGATCACCAGCGCCAGCGTGGGGTGCACCGCCAGCCAGCGGTCGAGCGCGTGCTCGGGGTCGATGTGCAGCGACTGCTCGAAGCTGAGCACGTCGTGCGCGTGCGCGAACGCCGCGTGCAGCCGCAACGGCGCGAGGTTGGTGACCGCGTCGTACAGCCAGCACAGCCACGCGATCGTCAGCGCCTCCAGCCACCAGCGCGGGCGCGCCCTCAGCGTCGGCAGCGCTGCGCCCGCGCCGACCGCTGCGGCCGAGCGTCGGGCATCGACTGGTGCGACCGTTGACAAGCAGATGATGTTAGCCGCGCCCGCAGCGGCGCTACGCCGCCGGCCGGCGCGCCGCAACGAAGCGACTGTCCGGTGGCCGCCGCGCCGCGACCGCCTGCTCGCCGCTACGCGGCGACCGCCTGCAGCCCCCGCTCGCGCAGCGTGGCGATCACCCGCGGGAGCGCCTGCGCGGTCCGCCGCCAGGAGCCGGGCGCGGAGTAGTCGTCGGCGTCGTGCAGCAGCAGCACCGCGCCCGCGCCCGCGCCGTCGGTGACGCGCGCGGCGATCGAGGCGGGCGTGGCGCGCGCCTCCCAGTCGCGGCCCCAGTGGCTCCACAGCAGCGTGCGCCAGCCACGGGCGCGCGCGAGGCGCAGGGCGGCGGCGTTGAGCACGCCGTACGGGGGGCGATACAGCACGGGCGCGCAGCCGGTGTGGGTGACGATCACGTCGTGCGCCCTGGCGAGGTCCTCGCGCACCTGCCTGGGGGTCAGCCGCAGCAGGTTGCGGTGGCGGTGGCAGTGCAGCGCGATCTCGTGTCCGGCCTGCGCGATCTCGCGCGCCAGCGCGGGCGCGCGCAGGACCTGCTCGCCGACCAGGAAGAACGTCGCGCGCACGCGCTCGCGGGCGAGGATCTCGAGCACCGCTGGGGTGCCCTGCGGGTGCGGCCCGTCGTCGAACGTCAGCGCGTAGCCCTGCCCCCCTCGGGCGCTGTCCTGCACCTCGAGCATCGCGCGCAGCCACGGCCAGATCGGGGCGGGCGAGCGCGGCAGGCAGCGGGGCCGCGAGCTGGCGAGCGCGGGCAGCATGTAGCCGACGGTGCCTGCGCCGGCGAGCGCGCCCGCGAGCACGGCGGTGCGAGTGCGATGATCGGTGGCGAACATGGTCAAGCTGGTGCTGGGAATTGGGGCGGCGTTCGCAGCGTCCAGCCTGTACAGCGTAGGGATCGCCCTGCAGGCGATGGACGCCAAGCAGGCCCCGCGCGAGGAGCACCTGCGTGTGGCGCTGGTCAGCGGCCTGTTGCGGCGGGCGCGCTACCTGCTGGGCACGGGGATCTCGATCCTCGGCTGGCCGCTGCAGGTCGTGGCGCTGCTGCTCGCGCCGCTGGTGGTCGTGCAGCCGGCGCTGGCCGCCGGCCTCTTGGTGCTGCTGGCCTTCAGCGAGCGCATGCTGCACGAGCCCGCCGGGCGCTACGAGCACGTGGCGACGCTGGCGATCGTCGTGGGCGTCGCCGGCGCGGCCGTGTTCGCGCCGCCGCTCAGCTCCAGCCAGCCCGGCGAGCAGCTGACGATCACGCTGGTGCTCGTGGGCCTTGCGTTGGCGAGCGTGCTGCCCTACCTGCTGGTCGCGCTCGGTCGCTCGTTCGCGGAGCTGACGATGGTCTGCGCTGGCCTCGCCTTCGGCTGGAGCGCGCTCGCCACCAAGCTGGCGGCGGACGACCTGAAAGCGCATCATCTGCTCACGGCGGCCCTGTGGGGCCTCTCGACCGCGGCGGCGTCGGGGGTGGGCGTGCTCAGCGAGACGAGCGCGCTGCAGCAGCGCCCGGCGATCCAGGTGGCGCCGGTGGTGTTCGTGACTCAGACGGTCGTGCCGGTGACGTGCGCGCCGCTGCTGTTCGGCGAGCGCTTCACCGCGACGGCGCTGAGCGGCGCGCCGCTGGCGCTCGCGCTGGCGGTGCTGATCGCCGGCGCGGCGCTGCTGGCGCGTTCGCCGCTGTTGCTCGCGTTGATGGAGGGCGCGTCGGTGAGCCACGACAGCGGCTCGGCCCCGAGCTCGGATGCGCCGAGCCATGCGACGATGCGCTCGAGCCCCGCCACCGACACCGGTGAGCCGTCGAGCCCGACCACGAGCACGTCGCCGGCGAGCAGCCGTCGCTGAGGCAGCGCGCCGGTGGCGCTCAGGCGCAGCGCGCCCTTGATCGGGATCGCGCCGGTGGTGCGCGCGAGCACCATCTGACCGACCGACAGCCCGCCGTCGGGTCGCAGGAAGTAGAAGCTGTGGTGCAGGCCGAGCGCGCGCGCCTGCGAGCGCAGCGCGGAGCGCGTGTGCAACCAGTGGAACATGCGCGGGCTGGGCACTTCCGGCAGCAGCTCGTCGCCGATCGCGCGCAGGCGCGCGACTTGGCGGCGCGCCGGCACGCCGCTGTCGTCGGCGAACGACACGTGGATGCCTTTGGCGGCGAGCTCCGTGGCGACGGGCACGATCGCGCGCATCGGCGCGTGCACGATCACGCCGACCTCCGGCTGCGCGGTGGCGACGCGCACGAGTTCGTGGACGTGCAGCAGCTTGTCGGCGACGGCGGTCACCTCGTCGGTGGACATCATCCACGTGCCGATCGCCAGCAGCAGCGTCAGCTGCGTGGCGAGCGCCACCAGGCGCAGGCGCCAGCGCGGGATCGGGCGCACCCGCCGGGGCGCCTGCAGGACCACGTCCACGGCCGCGGGGTGCTCGCCCTCGGCCGGCTGCGAGGAGCGGACGGCCGCGCGCGCGGCGTCCGGCTCGTCGGCGAAGCTCGCCTGCACGTGCATGCGCAGCTGCTCGCGGTCGTTGGCCAGGCGCAACAGGTCCAGCGCGGCCATCGCGCGGGTGTTCAAACGCGCGTGCCCCACGGGCAGGCCGTAGGAGACGACCGGCGTGCCCGCCGCGCGCGCCTCCAGGCAGGTGACGCCGCCGGTGGAGTGCACGAGCACGTCGGCGGCGGCGAGGATCTCCGGCATTTTGTCGGTGAACTCGTATACGCGCACGCGCCCTTCGCGGGCGAATGCGGCGCGCAGCTTGTGCGCCAGCTGCGCGTTGCGTCCCGCCAGGCACACGATCGCGCTGACGTCGGGCACCTTCGTGAACTCGCGCACCGCGCCCGCGATGTCGCCCACCCCCCAGCCGCCGCCCGAGACGACCACCGCGCGGCCCTCCTCGGGCAGGTCGAGCGCGCGCCGCGCCTCCACGGGGCAGCGCGGCTGCAGGAACTCGGCGGAGATCAGCGGGCGCACCAGCTGCACGCTGCCGTGCCCGGCGATGCGCTCGACGGAGGGCATCGACTCGCCGTACATCACCAGGTGCACGTCGATGCCGGGCTGCGCCCAGAAGAACAGGCCGGTGAGGTCGGTGATGGTGGCGACCGTCGAGCAGCGCACCACGCCCGTGCGCCGCAGCCGCGCGAGCACGACCGTCACCGCCGGGTAGGTCGAGACGACCACGTCGGGATCGTGCTGGGCGATCACGCGCGCGAGCGGGCGCGATCCCGCCAGGCACAGCAGCCTGCGCGTGACGAAACGCACGGGCAGCACCTTCTCCAGCAACCAGTAGATGAGCGTGTAGGTCCACGGGAAGAAGCGCAGCTGCACGCGGTAGCCGTCCTCGACGACCGGGCGCACGAGCGGACCCATGGCGGCGAGCCCGTCGATGACCGTCACCTCGGCGGGTCGCTCGGACGCTTCGATCTGCTGCGCCAGCGCGCGCGCAGCCGCCGCGTGACCCTCGCCCACGTCTGCGGACAGGATGAGGACACGGTGCGGGCTCGCGGGATTGGACGCCCGGCGCCGGTTGCGTGTGCGGTTGCGAACTCGCATGGACAGTGATCCCACCTGCCCCGTCGTGCGCTTGTGGGCGCGAGGCAGAGATCGGCCCATGCGGCATCCCCGCCAGGCGCGATCCAAGCAATACGTTACCGCTGGCGGGGGACGCTCGCGTGTGCGCCCGGCCCCACGGTCCCCATTAGACGCAAGAATGGACGTCATTCAGGCAGCGACCCCGATTTCCGCAGCGCCGCGCGCACGCACGGCGGGCGAGCGCGTGGGCCGGAGCACCGGCGGCGGCGTGCCCGCAGGCGTGGTGCGCGCGCTGGGCGGGCTCGGTCTCGTGGGCGTGGTGGCGTCCGTCTTCCTGATCAGCGCGGGGGCCGCGTCGGCGCCGTCGCAGTTCGTGCCCGCGCGCAGCGGCGGCTGGCCGGCGTGGCTCGCGGGGCCGCTGCACGGCCTGGACATCGGCCTGTCGAACACCGGCTTTCAGGTGCTGATGGCGGTGATGTGCGCGAGCTACCTGCTGGTGTTGGCGCTCGCGCGGCGCCTGCCGCTGGCGGCGCTCGCGGGCGCGATCGTGCTCGCCTGCGTGATCTTGGCGCTCGGGCCGCCGCTGCTCTCGCAGGACGTGTTCGGCTACATCTCCTACGCGCGGCTGGGCGCCCTGCACGGCCTGGACCCGTACACGCACGTGGCCTCGGAAGCGCCCACGGACGCCGTGTTCGGCTTCATCGGCTGGCCGTTCCAGCACTCCCCCTACGGGCCGCTGTTCACGCTGCTCAGCTACGCGCTCGTGCCGCTCGGTGTGGCGGGCGGGCTGTGGGCGTTCAAGGCGATCGCCGTGCTCAGCTGCCTGGCCGCCGTGGCGCTGATCGGCGTCGCGGCGCAGCGTCTCGGGCGCTCGGCCTCCTGGGCGGTCGCGTTCGTCGGGCTGAACCCCGTGATGCTGGTGCTGGCGGTGGGCGGCGCGCACAACGACACGTTGCTGGTGCTGGCGTTGGCGGGCGCGCTCGCGCTGAGCGCCCAGGGCGCGCGCCGCACGAGCTCCGCGCCGCGCGCCGCGGGCGCGCTGGCGGTGGGCGTGGGCGTGAAGCTGACGGCAGGGCTGGCGCTGCCGTTCCTGGTGCTCTCCTCCCCGCACACGCGCGAGCGCGTGCGCGTGGCGCTGTGCGCGCTGGTGGCGCTCGCGCTGGTGGCGGTGGTGGGCGTGCTCGGCTTTGGCGTGCACGCGTTGGGCTTCCTGGGCGCGGTGGGCGAGCAGCAGCAGCTGGTGGCCGTTCACAGCCTGCCGGCGGAGACGGCGCGCCTGTTGGGGATTGGCAGCGCCGCCCACCCGCCGAGTTGGTGGCGGCACCTGTTCGTGGCGGCGTTCGTGGTGGTGCTGGCGTTCGCGCTGTGGCGCACGGCGCGCGGCGCGGACTGGCGTGTGGCGGCCGGCTGGAGCACGATCGCGCTGCTGCTCGCGACCGCGTGGCTGTTGCCCTGGTATGCGATCTGGGTGCTGCCGCTAGCGGCCGTCAGCGGCGAGCGGCGCCTGTGCGCTGCCACGCTCGTGCTGTGTGCCTACGCCGTTTTGATCCACCTGTCGTTTGCCGACCCGCTGCTCAGCCCCACGACGCACTACATCGCCCCCGACCTGCACATCGCCGTCCCTGGGCTGCGACATCGCCTCGAACTCACCAGTTTCAAGGTGCTTCACGACGTCCAGCTCGATCTCCGCTGGTGAGAGGGCGGGGCGCAGCCGGCGCAGGCGAATCGTGTCCAGGCGCCGGAACTTGAGGATCTCCAGCACGTACACCAGGTACACGCTGGCGGCCAGCACGATCAGGCCGAGGGCGACCATCACGAGCGTCCAGCCGGTGTACAGGTGGCCTTTGTGGTTGCTGTAGGGGACGAAGCGCAACGCCAGCGCGAGGCCGGCGAGCAGCAGCGTCCACGCGTACAGGTAGGCGATCGTGCGCCTGCTGGAGAAGCCGATGCGCGCCATGCGATGGTGGAAGTGCTCGGTGTCCGAGCGGTAGATCGGCTGGCGGTACTTCAGGCGCTTGAGCACCACGAAGGTGGTGTCCAGGAACGGCACCGCCAGCAGGATCAAGGGCAGCACGAACGACACCACCGCCGCGGTCTTGACGGCCGCCTCCACCGTGATCACGCCCATCAGCAGGCCGAGCAGGTTGGCGCCGCAGTCGCCCATGAAGCTGCGCGCGGGCGGGAAGTTGAAGATCAGGAAGCCGAGCGCCGCGCCGGCGGTCAGCGCCGCGAGCACGCCCGGCTGCTGGCGGTTCAGGTCGAAGGCGATCACCGCCATGGTGGCGGCGATGATCACGCACACGCCCGCCGCCAGGCCGTCGACGCCGTCGGAGAAGTTGACGACGTTCATCATCACCACGAGACCGATCACCGTGAGGATCGGTCCGGCGTCGGCGGGGCCGGTGTTGGGGAAGGCCAGCCGCCCGACGAACGGCAGCGTGATCGCCTTCACGCCCACCCCGAAATGCACGACGATCACCGCCGCCAGCACCTGCCCGAGCAGCTTCAGGCCCGGATGCAGGTCGAAGCGGTCGTCCAGCGCGCCGACGATCGTGATGATGGCGGCGGCCAGCAGCACGCCGTGCCACAGCGCTTTGCTTTCGCCGTAGCCGGCGGGCAGCCAGATGAGCGCGGCGAGGAACGTGCCGGCGAAGATCGCCAGTCCGCCCAGCAGCGGTGTGGGGCGCTCGGACAGGCCGCGCTCGCGCGGCTCGTCGATCGCGCCGACCGCCCTCGCGAAACGCATCGTGAGAGGGGTCACCAGCGCGGTGAGCACCGCTGCGGCGAGAAAGGCGTAAAGCGCGTCAAGCTCGGTTGGGTGCACCATCGGCGCCTACACAGCATCGCACGCCGGGAGGTCGATCGCGGCAGCGGGCATTGTTTGGTCGTCTACACCTGCGCGGTGACCGGCAGGTTCTCATACAGCGGGTAGCGCTCGACGATCGTCGCCACGCGTTCGGCGAGCTCACCGGCGCGGGACTCGTATTCGGGGGTGAGCGCGACCGCGAGGATGCGCCCGACCTCCTCGAAATCCTCCTGTTGCAGCCCGCGCGTGGCGAGCGCGGGCGTGCCGATGCGCAGGCCCGAGGCCTCGATCGGCGGACGCGGGTCGAACGGGACGGCGTTGCGGTTGACGGTGATCTGGATCTCGTGCAGACGGTCCTCCGCCTGGCGACCGGTGAGCTCGGTCTGGGCGTCGCGCAGATCGACGAGGATCAGGTGCACGTCGGTGCCGCCGGTCAGCACGTTGACGCCGTGGGCACGCGGAACCGCATCGAGCAGCTCCCGCGCGAGCGTTTGCGCGCCCGCGACGGTGCGGCGCTGGCGCTCGGCGAACAGCTCGCTGGCGGCGATCTTGAAGGCCACGGCCTTGGCGGCGATGGCGTGCTCCAGCGGGCCGCCCTGCTGGCCGGGGAACACGGCGGAGTCGATCTTCTTGGCGTACTGCTCCTTGCACAGGATCACGCCGGCGCGCGGGCCGCCGAGCGTCTTGTGGGTGGTGGTGGTGACGACGTCCGCGCCGTGGGCGATCGGGCTGGGGTGCAGGCCGGCGGCGACCAGCCCGGCGAAGTGCGCCATGTCGACCATCAGCAGCGCCCCCACTTCGTCGGCGATCTCCCTGAAGCGGGCGAAGTCGAGCTGGCGCGGGTAGGCCGACCAGCCGGCGAGCAGCAGCTTGGGACGGTGCTCGCGGGCGATGCGCGCGACCTCGTCCATGTCGATCAGGCTGCTCTCACGGTCCACCTCGTAGGCGACGATCTCGTACAGGCGCCCGGACACGTTGGCTTTCATGCCGTGCGAGAGGTGGCCGCCGTGCGCGAGCGACAGGCCCATGATCGTGTCCCCCGGCGTCAGCAGCGCGTGGTAAGCGGCGGCGTTGGCCTGCGAGCCGGAGTGCGGCTGCACGTTGGCGTGCTCGGCGCCGAACAGCGCCTTGGCGCGGTCGATGGCGAGCTGCTCGGAGACGTCCACCCACTCGCAGCCGCCGTAGTAGCGGCGTCCGGGGTAGCCCTCGGCGTACTTGTTGGTGAGCACCGAGCCCTGGCATTCGAGCACCGCGCGCGGCACGAAGTTCTCCGAGGCGATCATCTCCAGCGTGCTCTGCTCGCGCTCGAGCTCGCCTGCCAGCGCGTGCGCGACCTCCGGATCGACCTCCGCGAGGGGGCGGTTGAAGTAGTCGGGGCTCAGCTCACTGTCGGACACGGCGATCTCCTTGGCACTCAGTCCAGCGAGGTGAGCGCCGCGCGCACGGCCTCGCGCGAGAGCGCTCCCTCCCTGAGCACGTGCCAGCGGCGGTGCTCGGCGTAGTCGCGCAGGTCGATGACCGTCGAGGGACGGCCTGGGAGCTCGCCGCCGTCGAGCACCAGATCGGCGCCCTCGCGCAGGCTCTGCGGCACCTCAGCCAGCGCGCGCGCGTCGGGCTCGCCGGACATGTTGGCGCTGGTCTGCATCACGGGCCTGCGCAGCGCGGCGAGCGCACGCAGGCGCTCGGGCAGCCGCGGGACGCGCAGTCCGAGCGTCGCGCGATCGGTCCTGCACGCGGGCGCGAAGCGGGCGCTGGGGTTGGCGAGCAGCAGCGTCACCGGACCGGGCAAAAGCGCTTGCAGCGCGGCGCTCTCGTCGTGGTGGAGCTCGCCGAGCGACTCCAGCGCGGGCTCGAGCGCGAAGAACATGACCGCCGCCGGGCGCGCGGCGGGGCGCCCCTTGAGCTGGTACAGGCGCCGTGCGGCCTGCTCGTCCTCGGGATCGCAGCACACGCCGTACACGGTGTCGGTGGGCAGCACCGCGACGCCGCCGGCGGCCATGCACCGCTCCAGGCGCGCGACCGCCTGACCGTCGAGCTCGCCTTGCAGCGACGCTTCGCCGGCGCCCGTGCTGCCGATCTGCTCCTGCTCGCCGGTCTCTGCGCCCATCAGCCGTGTCGCTCCGCGATCACGACGCGTTGAATGCGTGCGAGGTCACGCTCGAACCGTACCGCGTCGAAGCCCGACATGCGGACCAGCTGGGAGACCGGCACGGCCTGACCGGCGCCGACCTCGAGCGCGAGGAAGCGCACATGGGGCCGCTGGGCGAGCTGATCGAGCAGCGGACGGATCACGGCGAGGCCGTCGGCGCCGGCGAACAGCGCGATCGGCGGCTCGTAGCGCACGATCTCCGGCGCGAGCTGGGCACGTTCGGAGTCGGCGACGTACGGCGGGTTGCTGAGCACGGCGTCGAACTCGAGCTCGGGCAACAGGTCGGCGTGCAGGAACTGCACGTCGAGCCGCAGCAGCTCGGCGTTGAGGCTCGCCAGTTCGAGCGCCGGCCCGCTGATGTCGCTCGCGCTGACGTGCAGGTCGGGGCGCTCGTCCTTGAGCGCCAGCGCCACCGCGCCGCAGCCGGTGCCGAGATCGAGCACGCGCGCGCCCGCCGGCAGCCCGAGCGCGACCTCGACGAGCAGCTCTGTCTCCGGCCGGGGGATCAGCGCGCGGCGATCGACGGCCAGCTCCAGGCGCCGGAAGTGGCGGCTGCCGGTGATGTAGGCGACGGGCTCGCGCTCGACCGCGCGCCGGCGCACGACGTCCTGGAAGGCGCGCACGGCGGGGCCGGCGACCGTCAGCTCGGGGTCGGTGAGCAGCCGCTCGCGCCCGACGCTCAGCACGTTGGCGAGCAGCAGTTCGGCGTCCAGGCGCGGGGTGTCGCAGCCGGCGCCGGCGATCGCAGTGATCGCGCTCTCCAGCGCGTCGTGCACCGAGGTGGATGAGGTGAGCGGCGCCCTTGAGGTGTCGGACTTGTGCGCCATGCGCGCTCTCTAGGCGAGCGCCTGCTTGTGCCCCGATGTGGGGTAGGTCTCCAGGCGCCGGCGCTTCTCGTCGGCCTGCAGCGCGTCGGTTAGCTCGTCGAGCTGGCCTTCGAGGACCTGGTCGAGGTTGTGCACGGTGAGCTTGATGCGATGGTCGGTCACGCGCCGCTCGCCGTAGTTGTACGTGCGGATCTTCTCCGCGCGGTCGCCGGTGCCGACCTGCGAGCGGCGGTCGGCGGCCAACTCGGCCTGCTGCTCGGCGAGCGCGCGCTCGTACAGCCGCGCGCGCAGCACGCGCAGCGCCTTTTCGCGGTTTTGCAGCTGGGACTTCTCGTCCTGCATGGAGACGACGATGCCCGAGGGCTTGTGCGTCACGCGCACCGCGGAGTCGGTGGTGTTGACCGACTGCCCGCCCGGCCCGGAGGAGCGGTAGACGTCGATCTGCAGGTCATTCGGGTCGATCTGCACGTCCACGTCCTCAGCTTCGGGCAGCACGGCGACGGTGGCTGTGGAGGTGTGGATGCGCCCCTGGGACTCCGTCTGCGGGATGCGCTGGACGCGGTGGGTGCCGCCCTCGTACTTGAACACCGAGTAGGCGCCTTCGCCTTGGTTGGGGGCGGCGGACGGGGACTTGATCGCGAACGTGTACTTGCCCTCGCCCACCTCGATCGGCTCAGCCTGCCAGCCGCGGCGCTCGGCGTAGCGCGTGAGCATCCGGTACAGGTCGCCGGCCCACAGCCCCGCCTCCTCGCCGCCGGCGCCGCCCTGGATTTCGACGATCACGTTCTTCTCGTCGTTGGGGTCGCGCTCGACCATCGCCAGGCGAATCTCCTCTTCCAGGCGCTCGATCCGCTCGCGCGCGCCCGTCAGCTCGTCGCGCAGCTCCGGCTGCTCGCCCAGCTCGGCGATCAGCTCTTCGGCGCCGGCGGCGTCATCCTGGGCGCGACGCCATTCGCCGGCGAGCTTGGCCGCCGGCTCGAGCTGGCTGTAGGCGCGTCCGACCTCGGCGTAGCGTTCCCGGTCGGAGATCACCTCGGGGTCGGTCATCTGCTCGCCGAGCTCGGCGAAGCGCGTTTCGATCTGTTGGACCAGCCCGTCGATCATCGTGGGTCGAGTCTAGGGAGCCGTATGTGAACCTGCCCTACTGCCCTGGCGGGAGCCCAGCGAGCTGAGCGTCGCCGCTCGTGTCCAGGAACATGTCCTCGACCAGGATCCTCTGGGAGGTCGGGAACGAAGGCACCTTGTTCGCTGCGAGGTGCTCGATCAGGCACGCGGGGTCGAGGCGGTATTGGCCGGGACGCGGCATCTGAGCCGGGACGACGTTGCGCGACCCGAAGCCGGGCGGCACCTCGTCGAGGATTGGGCCCAGTGCCGCCCGCTCGCGTATCAGCGCCGCGCGCCACTGGATGTCGTTGTTGGGCCACCTGATCGTGCGACTCAACAGCGGCGATCGCGCCGGGGAGCGCCACAGATGATCGCTCGCCAGCCCGCGGTCGAGCACGTACATCGCCTGGTAGGGGTTCTCGAGACTGACGAACCGGAGATCGAGCGTGGAGGCGTCGCCGGAGAGCGGCTCGCGGAGCACCAGACATTGCCGGTCGGCCCGATCGACCTGCTGGCGGCGCCTGTGGTCGGGCAGGTAGCGAGCGTCGCCGAGCGACTCGTAACGGACGAAGCCCGGCAGCAACCCATGGCGTGCCAGCGGCTCGCGGAAGCGACACCAGTAGGCAAGCGACTCTCGCGTGAAGCGGATGTCGTCCTCCAGGTAGATCAGGTGTGAGAAGCCCGGGTCCCCGAGCACACGGCGAAACAGCGGCTTGTGCGCCCACGTCAGGTAGAAGCCATGCCTGCGCATGAGCCCAGGGCGCCAGCCGATCACCGCGATCTGGCGAGCGCCGGCGCGCTGGAGCTCGAAGGACCCCATGTGCGGGTGGACACTGACGGGTGGCTCACCGGAGCCCGCGGGCAGGCGCGACGAAAGCTCGCGAGCGGTGTGGCTCGCCTGGTTGGTGAGGACCGCCACGACTACACGATCGACGTCGAGATCGAGCAGGCTGGCGACGCATTCGAACAGGATCTGCGAGCGGTCGAGGTGCTGCGGCGCCAGTGTCGGGGTGGACGACGTGGCGAGGTCCGACTCGCTGTGCCAGTGCGCTACGGCGGCAAACACCCCATGCGGCTGCGACTCGACGGCGAGGCCGTCGCCGTGGACTCGACCAGGGTCCGCTGGGCGTCGAGGTCGGACTGAGTCGAGAGCGACGAGCGGGTACAACATCGCGGCGTGCGCACGGCGGGCCGACCAGTGGCGGGCCGACCAGCGTGCTCGCCTTCTCGCACGCGCGAACGTCACGCCGACCGTGGATTCCCTTACGCGACGAGCTCGACGCCCACGAGGTCGGCGGCCGACAGCTCGCCGGGGTTCTCGCGGGCGAGCACGGCCTGGAGCGCCGCGATCGCCACCGCGAGCTGGCTGAGGTCCGGCTCGCGCGTGGTCAGCAGCTGCAGCTTCAGCCCCGGCCACATCAGCGCGCGCACCCAGCCGCGACTGCGGTTGCGCCCGGCGAACTTGATGATCTCGAAGGAGATGCCGGCGATCACGGGCACGCCGAGCACGCGGGTGGCGAACAGCCAGTACCAGGCGGGTAGCCCGATGGGGGCGAACACGAAGATGGCGACGATCATGACGATCAACAGGAAGCTCGTTCCGCAGCGCGGATGAAGCCGCGAGAAGCGCTGGGCGTTGTGCGGCGTGAGCTCGAGCCCAGCCTCAAAACAGGAGATGGTCTTGTGCTCGGCGCCGTGGTACTCGAACACGCGACGCAGGTCGCGCACGCGGGAGAGCGCCCACATGTAACCGAGGAACAGCGTCGTGCGGATCGTGCCCTCGACGAGCCAGAACAAGAGCGATGAGCCGAGCTGGTGCTTGACGAGGCTGGTGAGTCCGACGGGGATGAGGAAGAACAGCACGATCGACAGCACGACCGCCACGACGACGGTCCCCGCCCACACCGCCTTGGGGATCTCCTGCTGGGCGGAGTCGGCGGGTGCGCCCTCCTCGGCTGCCTCACGCTCCTCCGCTGGGAGTTGGGCATTGGCGGACACTTCGAGCGCGCGGAAACCAATGGCCATCGACCCGCCGAGCGCGACCACGCCGCGGATGATCGGGAGCCGCAACAGCCGGTGTCGTTTCATCGCCGACTCCAGCGGCATCGCTTTCACCTCGATGTCCCCGAGCGGCGGGGTGGCCGCGGCGCCGTTGCTGCCGTTGCCGTTGGCGCCCGCCGCGCCGCTGGCAGCCGCCGGCTGTTGGGGCGCGGGCTTGCGCACGGCAACCGCCCAGTTGGAGACTCCGCGCATCATCACGCCCTCGATCACCGCCTGCCCGCCGAGCGGCGCGTCGCGCTGGGCGCTCAGCTGGCCGTCGCTCTCCAGCAGCGTCAACGGGTGCTTTGCCTGCTCGCCTGCCCCTGTCTCCGACCCAGTGGCCCCAGGCCGGTCGGGAGCCAGGCGCGCGAGCATGGCCTACTGTGCGGACCGTGTTTGGGCCGCGTGCATGCGGCCCTTGGCGACCCGGCGCTGGAAGCGCTCGACGCGCCCACCGGTGTCCACCAGCTTCTGGCGGCCCGTGTAGAAGGGGTGGCAGTTGGAGCACACCTCGACGTGCAGCTCGTCGCGGGTGGCGCGGGTGACGAACTCGTTGCCGCACGTGCAGCGCACGTGGGCGGTGACGTAGTTGGGGTGGATCTTGGCCTGCATCGTCGCTCGATTCTAGCGGGAGTTTCCGGGTCTGGGGCAAGCGCGACGTGAATCGATTTGTCCCAGGGCGTGAATCGCGCGGCGGCGCGCTCAGGCGACCCTGTCCTCGCACCACAGGCTGACGAGGTCGCGGTCCAAGTGCTCGCTGAGCGCGACCACCTCGGGCTTGAAGCGCTGACGCAGCTCGCGCATCGTGCGCTCATCAGGCGGGGGGGCCTGGACCTTGACGAAGCGTTTGTTGAACTTCTGCTTTGCGCGTCTGCCTACGTCTGAGGGAGTCAACGCCATGATCGTCGCCCTGGCGGCTCGCGCGAGCGGGCTGCTTGGCGCGCGCAGCGAGCGCACCAGTTGTCGCGCCTGCGGCGAGCGCACCGTGGTTGTGGTCTCGTTCCAGTTCGTCGCGTCGATCGGCGCCGCATCGTCGACGTCGAGGAACCGCAGCACGCTGCGTACGGTCGCGTCATTGTCGCTGCGAAAGTCGTCGTAGATCAACGCCAGCACCTGCTCGCGCGGAAAGTGCGCGTGATGGCGGCGCAGTTGATCGACGTAGCGCACGTGCTGTGAGTACTGCAGCAGCTGCGGGCGATAACAGTAGCTGGGAATACGTTTTCCCTTGCTGCGCGCCGACTCCAGCTCGATTGCCTTGCCCAGGTCGCTCTCGCTCTCGAGCCCCAACCGCAGGAGCATCATGTGCATCGAGCGCAGAAAGCTCGCGGGCTCGCGGAGGATCGCGATGATGCGGGCTTGCGGCTGCAGCTCGGCGATGCGCGCGGCGGCGGTGCGCGACAACAGGTAGCACGCCGAGGCCTCGCCCGCTCGCTGCGCGGGGGTGGCGTCGTCGAACAGCGCCAGGTACTCCTCTAGCGTGTGCGGGAACTTGCGCTCGCGGGGCGCATCCGCAAACTGCTCCGGCGGCCCCATGTCAGAGGCAAGGAAGTTCGGCTCCTTGAGCTTGGGCATGTAGATCTGCGGGTGAGATCTCAGCATGTGAAAAAGGGCGGTCGTGCCGCTCTTTGGCGCACCGACGATGAAGAAATCGGGCACCCGCGAGCCGGTGGTGTGGGTGGCCGCCGGCGTCTGCGACTGCGTTGATGTGGCCACGTTCGCAGGCTACCAAGGTCCTATGTGGCAGGCAAGCGCCGCGGACGGCTCTGTGACGGCGTTCCGCCTGGGGTCCATCCTCACGTGGCTGGGATCTCGCCACGGCAGTAGAACAGGTTCACATAGTTCTGGGGGTTAAGCCAGGAGTCCGGGAGCGGTGCGGCCTCTCCAGCCAGAACCGCCCGTGGCAGGTGTGCCAGGTAGCCGTGTTCTGTCAGCAAGGCGTGCACGTCCCAGCTCCGCAGCTCCTGGGTCCCTGTGAGGTTGCTGTTGAACTCGATCAGCATCCATGGGTAGAACCGGCGGATCGTCTCCTCCGCTCCGCGTAGCACCTCCAGCTCGTATCCCTCGACGTCGATCTTCAAGCCCGCCACCGTAGGCGAGCCGTCGAGGATGCCGTCGATCGTGACGGTTGTGACCACCTGTCCAGCCGTGCCCGGCGCCGGGTCAACTTGCATCTCGTTGTGGGCGCTACCGATGAGGGCGACCTCGATGCCCTCCTCAGCCGCGAGCGCGTTATTGACCAGGCAAACACGGTCCCCGAAATCGTTGAGTGCGCAGTTCTCCTGGAGTCGCCTGAAGGTATCGGCGACAGGCTCACACGCAAACACCCTCCCGGTCGGCCCGACGACGCGTGCGCTGCATACGGTGAACAGCCCGATGTTCGCTCCGCAGTCGACGAACACATCGCCTTCACCGAGGAGGCGTGACACCAGGCGCAGCTCAGGCACCTCTTGATTTCCCACGTACACGCTGCGGTCGTACGGGACTTTGAGATCGCAGATCAGCTTGCCGCCTGTCCGCAACTTGGTGATCTCTGCGCCCGGGTTTGAAAGTCCACGCTTGAGGCGCCGACGGCGTCTCGCTGCGGCCCCGATCCCTTTCCTGCGCCATCGCCAGCGCCCAGCCGCGAGGGCTTCCTCCAAGCGTTTGCGCATCAGATCGACAACTTTATCCGCCCGAAGCTCAGCCGGCCGCGGCGTCACACCGGCACGCGGGGCTCAGCCGGCGGCGGCGATTGGTGTCGTGGCGCTCCCGCCCGCCGTGGAAGCTGCGGTCGGCTGTTCGCAGCTGGCGGTGTGCAGTTCCTCGACTTTGATCACGCGGCCTTTGGCGTTCAGCCAGTGAAAGTGGATGGTGCCGCGGTAGAGCGCGGGCGCCGACAGGTTGGTCACCTGCTGGATGTGCGTGAACGTCTTCACGCCAGGGTCGGAGTGCTGCCATACGCCGAGGCCGGGGGCGGTCACGGTGTGGTAGTGCGCTTCGCCGGCGGCGAGCTCTTCGAGGTCGATGCGCATGGACATGCGCGCAGTGTCAGTGGTGGCGGCCATTTCACCTGCGAACGTCGCCGAACGTTCCGTCTGGGGGGCGGCGGCGGTGGCGCACTGTTCGAGCGTGGCGGAGGCGGCGCCCTTGGCGAGCGGCTGTGCGGGAGCCTGCTGGGGGGTTGTGGGCGTGTCGTCGGACACGTCGGCGGCGGGCGGCGAGGAGGTGGCGGTGTCCCCGAGCGCGCCTGGCACACAGGCGAGCGCCGCGGCGGCACAGGCGAGCACGGCGAGCGAGCACGCCGAGCGCGCGGCAGTCGAGCGCGGCGGGCGGGCAGGCGTGCGTGGGCCGGTTCTCACGGGGTTATGAACACGCGACGGCGGCGCGGGTTTCGCACGCACAGTCCCAGCCTGGGCGCGCCTGGCGCGCGCCGCGGCCCTCAGGTCAGCTGATACAGCGGGCCGTCGCCGCCCTCGGGCGTGGTCAGGCGCCCGCCCTTGGCGGTGATCGCCCCGCATTGCACGCAGTTGGTGTAGTTGACGATCACGTCCACCGCGCCGGATTGGTCCCCACCCTCCGCGTCCTCCGGGATCTCGTAGACCCCCGCCGGGCACATCCAGCGCCAGGTTTCGGCGAGCTCGCGCGGCACGTGCTTGCGCACGCGGATGTGGTTGGGGGCGTCGTCGCGGGTGGCGTTGCCGGTGATGAACACCGAGGAGAGCTTGTCGAAGGTGTATTTGCCGTCCGGCTTGGGGTAGCTGTCCTTGGTGTTGCCGATGAACATCGGCTGCTGGTCGTTGCGGTGCCACGGCAGACGGCCGGGGGGCAGCTTGCCCTTCGTGGCGATCGCCAGGTTGACGAGCGGCGCGCCGAGCACGAAGCCTTTTTGGAAGGGCTGGCGGGTGTTGCGCTCCTGGTAGAGCTCCTGGCCGACGGAGGAGTCTTCGATCGCCTGTTCGTAGGCGTCAAAGGAGCGCTCGCCGCGCACGAGCGCCGCGTAGATCGACTCGGCGGCGAGCTTGCCGGACATGATGCAGTGGTGCACGCCCTTGAGCGCCACCGTGTCGACCATGCCGCCGGCGTCGCCGACGATCACGGCGCCGGGCATGCTGAGCTTGGGCATCGACCAGAAGCCGCCGCCGGGCAGCGCCTTGGCGCCCCAGGCGACGCGCTCGCCGCCCGCGAGGATGCCCTTGATTAGCGGGTGCAGCTTCCACTGCTGGAGCATGTCGTGCGCTGAGGTGGTGGCGTCGGCGTACTCGAGGTCGATGACGAAGCCAATCGACACGAGGTCCTCGCCGGTCTTCTCGTCCTTCATCGGGTACAGCCACGTGCCCCCCACCTGGCCGTACTTGGGAGACAACTTGCACGGCCACGGGCCGATCGTGTGGATCACGCGGTCGAGCGGCTTGGGGACCTTCCACACCTCCTTGACGCCCAGCTCCCACACCTGCGGTTCGCGGCCGTGGGCGAGGTCGAACTCCTTGATCGCCGCGCCGGTCAGGTGCCCCCAGCAGCCCTCGGCGAGCACGGTGGCGTGCGCCTTGATGTCGGTGCCGGGCTCGAAGTTGCCGAGCGGCTCGCCGTCCTTGCCGCGCCCCTTGTCGCCCGAGCGCACACCGACGACATGTCCGTCCTCGACGATCAGCTGCGTGGCGGAGGTCTCGGTGAGGATGTACGCGCCGGCGTCCTCTGCCTGGCGCTGTTGGAAGCGCGCCATGGCGGAGACGGAGATCACCTCGTTGCCGTGGTTCTTGAAGTTGGGCGGCGTGGGGATGCGCAGCTTGGTTTTCGCGGAGGGCATCATGTAGACGGCCTCCTTGGTGACTTCGCCGAAGGCGAAGCCCTCTTTGCGCCAGTCCTCGCGGCTCATCTCGGGGAATAGCTCCTGCAGCGGCCCTGGGCGCATGACCGCGCCTGACAGGTTGTGCCCGCCGCACGTCTTGGCCTTCTCGACGACCGCCACCGGCACTTCGCCAAGGCGCTCCATGATTTGACCCCCACCCGCCGTATCGTCTGCCAGCAGTTGCAGGAGGCGGTTGGCGCACGCGAGGCCGGCGGTGCCGCCGCCGACGATCACCACGCCGACCTCGATCAGCTCGTCCTCGTCGTCGAGGCCGCGCTTGATGAACTCCTTGCGCGAGTCCACATCTGGCGGGTAGGCCGCCGGGGCGACCCGCCCATTCTCTGAGCCGTGGCCGGACATGATTGTCAGTCCTCCTTCTCGGCGCCCATCACCATCACGTGCCCTTCTTGGCTTTCACCGCTTCGGTGAGCTTGGGCATGATCTTGTTGAGGTCGCCGACGATGCCGAGGTCGGAGAATTCGAAGATCGGCGCGTTGGCGTCCTTGTTGATCGCGACGATGTTTTCCGAGCCCTGCATGCCGACCTTGTGCTGGATCGCGCCGGAGATGCCCGCGGCGAGGTACAGCTTGGGCGAGACGGTCTTGCCGGTCTGCCCGATCTGCGCGGCGTAGGGGTACCAGCCGGCGTCGACCACCGCGCGGGTGGCGGCGACGGCGCTGTTGCCGCCGAACGCAGCGGCGAGCTCTTCGCACAGCTTGAAGCCCTCGGGCTTGCCCAGCCCGCGACCGCCGGCGATCAGGATGTCGGCGCCCTCGATGTCCACGTCGGCGCCGCGCTGTTCGCCGCGGGTGATCATCGTGGCCTGCTGCGCCTGCGGGCTGAGCTCGAAGCTCAGCTGCTCCACGGCGGCGGGTCCGGCGCCGCTCTCCTTGATCTCGAACGCGTTCAGGCGGCCGATGATGATGCCGACGGGCGAGCGGTACTTGATCTCGGAGATCGCCGAGTCGCCGAGGATCGGGCGCTCGGCGATCAGCTCGCCGTTCTCGGCGCGCACGGCGGTGACCTCCATCGCCACCCCCGCGCCGAGGCGCGCGGCGAGGCCGGCGCCGATCTCGAAGCCGAGCAGACCGCCGCCGAACAGCGCGTAGGAGTAGTCCCCGCCGGAGATGGCGGCGGCCATCGCGTCGACGAGCGGCTGCGCGAGCCCTTCGGGGCCCTCGGCGATGAGCACCTTCTTGGCGCCGTAGTTGCCGAGCGAGGCGGCCAGGTCCTGCGGCACGCCTTCGCCGAGCAGCAGCGCGTGTGCCTCGCCGCCGAGCTCGGTGGCGAGCTTGGCGCCCTCGGAGACGGCGCCCAGGGAGTTCTTGTTGATCGCGCCGTTGTAGTGCAGCGCGTAGACCAGGATGTTTGCCATGGGGATCAGAGTTCCTTTCGCGCCGGCCCTAGAGGAGCTTTCGCTGGTCGAGCCATTCGACGATTTTCTCGACGGTCTCGCCGGTGTCCTCGTCCTCGATGATTTCGCCCGCGGCCTTCGCCGGCGGGGCCTTGGCGGCGATCCACTGGGCGGCGGAGTTGTCGCCGCCGACTTTGCCGGCGTCGATGCCGACGTCGGCGGCGGTGACGGTGTCCAGCGGCTTCTTCTTGGCCCCCATGATCGCCTTCAGCGACGGGTAGCGCGGCTCGTTGATCGCGTCCCCGACGGAGATCACCGCGGGGAGCTTCACCTGCACGGTGTCGTAGCCGTACTCGGCCTGGCGCTCGCAGCGCAGGGCGTCAACCTCGACGTCCATCTTGATGACCTGCGTGAGCGAGGGCATGCGCAGGTGCTCGGCGACGACGGCGCCGATCGTGTAGCACTCGCCGTCGTCTGACTGCTGGCCGAGCAGCACCAGGTCGGGGCTCTCGCGCTGCAGCGTCTTGGCGAGCGCGTAGCCGGTGGCGGCGACGTCCGAGCCGGCGACCACGGGGTCGGTGAGATGGACGGAGCGGTCGGCGCCGAGCGATACCGCCTTGTGCAGCGCGCGCACGGCGCTGTCGGGACCCATGGTGACGGCGATGATCTCCTCCACGGGGACCGCGCCGCCCTCCTTGATCTGCATGGCCGCCTCGATGGCGTGGGTGTCGTACGGGTTGAGGTTCTTCTCGCCGCTACGGTCCATGCGCCCCGTCGAAGGGTCGATTTTCTTTTCGACGGCGGCGTCCGGGACCTCCTTGACAAGGACGCATATCTTCATTTGAGTGGGCTTCTCCTTGAGGTCTAAGTACGTGAATCCTACCCGCTCACGCGGTTGACTGACGAGTCAATCGGTTTAGCGCCTGACGACGGCGCCGCGAATGTAGTCGACGATCGCCTGCGTAGGCGCCCCAGGCGTGAACACCTCGGCGACGCCGAGCCGCTTCAGCTCGGGGATGTCCTCCGCGGGGATCGTGCCGCCGACGGTGATCAGCACGTCCTCGACGCCCTGCTCGCGCAGCAGCTCGACGACGCGCGGCACGAGCGTCATGTGCGCGCCGGAGAGGATCGACAGGCCGACGGCGTCGGCGTCCTCCTGGATGACGGTCTCGACGATCTGTTCGGGCGTCTGGTGCAGGCCGGTGTAGATCACCTCCATGCCCGCGTCGCGCAGCGCGCGGGCGATGATCTTGGCGCCACGGTCGTGGCCGTCGAGACCGGGCTTGGCGACGACGACGCGGATCTTGCTCTGCGTTTGCGGGGAGGCCATACGCCCCGCAGATTAGTCGCGCATCCCAGCACGCGCTCCGACGTGCTGGCGGGCGGCGCTGCCGAGCGCGCCGACGGCGGCGGCCGCGCCGAGGGCGCCGAGCAGCTTCAGGCGCCTGCCCAAGCGGTCGAGCTCGACCACCTCCCAGCCTTCCTGGCAGGCGATGGCGCGCAGCGTGCGGTCGGGGTTGACGACGATCGCGTGGCGCACGACGCGCAGCATCGGCAGGTCGGACTCGGAGTCGGAGTACGCGTAGGAGGCGCCCAGGTCAAAGCCCTCGCGCTCGGCGAGCATGCGCATCGAGAGCACCTTGCCCTCGCGATAGTTGAACGGGCCAGCCGGCCGCCCGGTGTAGCGGCCGTCGACGATCTCCGAGCGCGAGCCGAGCCCGCCGTCGAAGGCGAGCACCGTGGCGAGCAGGTTGGCCATCTCCTGGGAGGCGGCGGTGAGGATGTACACGGGGACGCCGGCGTCCTGGTGGGCGTACGCGCGCGCGAGCATCTGCGGGTAAAGGCGCGGCAGCACCCCGGAGAGCACGCGCGGGGAGAGGCGCTCGAGGTCACGCACGCGCACCCCGGCGATCATCTTGCCGACGCGCTCGCGCACGTCGTCGGCGCGCTCGTCGGTGGAGCCACGCAGGCGAAAGCGCAGGTTCTCGTACACGTCGCGCGCGAGCCGCCGGCGCGAGATCATCCCCGACTCATACGCGGCGCGGGCGAAGTGGATGCCCGAGGAGCCCGCCATGAGCGTCTTGTCGAGGTCGAAGAAGGCGGCAGCGCTCACACCTTGAGGATGAGCGCGTCGCCCTGCCCGCCGCCGGAGCAGATGGCGGCGCACCCGAGCCCGCCGCCGCGCCGGCGCAGCTCGTGCACGAGGCTGCCGAGGATGCGCGCGCCGCTGGCGCCGATCGGATGGCCGAGGGCGACGGCGCCGCCGTTGACGTTGACGCGTTCCTCGTCGATGCCGAGCATGCGGATGGAGTTGAGCGTGACCGAGGCGAACGCCTCGTTGATCTCCCACAGGTCGATGTCGCCCGGCTGCAGGCCGGCCTGCTCGAGCGCCTTCTTGGCGGCGCTGGCGGGGGTGGTGGCGAGGTAGGCGAAGTCGTTGGCGCTCTGCGCGTGGGCGAGGATCTCGGCGAGCGCCTCCTTGCCGTTGGCTTGGGCCCACTCCTCCGAGGACAGCACGAGCGCGCCGGCGCCGTCGTTGACGCCGGGCGAGTTGCCGGCGGTGTGCGAGCCGTCCTTGCCGACGAGGCCGGGGAGCGCGGCGAGCTTCTCAAGCGTTGTGTCCCGGCGCGGGCCCTCGTCGATCTCGACGACGGTGGCCTGCTTACGCCCGTTGACGGTGACGGGGACGATCTCCTCGGCCATGCGCCCGTCGTCGATGGCGGCGAGCGCGCGTTCGTGCGAGCGCAGCGCCCAGCGGTCGAGGTCGGCGCGGGTCATCTCGAACTCGTCGGCCACTTCGGTGGCCTCGATGAACATCTGCTTGCCGGAGAACGGGTTGGTGAGCCCGTCGTGGACCATCGCGTCGAGCATCTGCGCGTCGCCCATGCGGTAGCCGAAGCGCGCCTGCGGCAGCAGGTAGGGCGCCTTGGACATCGACTCCATGCCGCCGCCGACGCCGACTTGCATGTCCCCGGCGCGGATCGCCTGGTCGAGCAGGACCGAGGCGCGCAGCCCGGAGGCGCACACCTTGTTGATCGTCTCGGAGGAGACCTCCTTGGGGATGCCGGCTTTGATCTGCGCCTGGCGCGAGGGGATCTGGCCCTGGCCGGCCTGCAGCACCTGGCCCATGACGACGTGCTCGACCTGCTCGGGCTCGACGCCGGCGCGCTCGAGCGCGGCGCCGATCGCCACCCCGCCGAGCTCGGTGGCTTCGAGCGTGGACAGTCCGCCGCCCATCTTGCCGACGGGAGTGCGGGCGCTGCCGAGGATGACGGTCTTGGACATGGAAGTGGGTCAGCTCCTGGAGGTCGGTCTTGCAATGGACGGGAGAGCGAGAATGGTAGAGGACAACCCGTTGATCGACGGTCGCGCGCGCGGTCGCGGACGTTCACATGACCCCGACCGTACACGCGCGATTACTTCGCCGCGACGAATCGTTCACGGTCTGGATATGGTGCCGGCGCATGCAGATATCCGCAACCGCGCAACCAGCCGGGACGACTGACGCGGACACGATCGCAGTGGGGGTGTTCGACGGTGAGGGAGCGCCGTCGGGGACTCCGCAGCAGGTGACAGCGCTGCTCGACTCGGGCGAGGCGCGCCGCGCGTTCAAGGCGCTGGCGCTGGCGCACGCGGACGGCCAGCGCTGGCTAGTGGTGGGGCTGGGCGCACGCGAGCAGTTCACCGCGGAGCGCGCGCGCGTGGTGGCCGCGGTGACGCAGGCGCGGGCGAAGGAGTGCGCTACGAGCACGCTGTGCTGGCAGCTCCCGGATGGCGTGGCGGACGCGCGGGCGATCGCGGGTGCGTTGACGGAGGGGACGGTGCTCGGCGGCTACAGCTTCGAGCTGTTCAAGTCGAGCGCCGCGGGCAAGGACGACAGCTCGCCGCGTCCGCTCGACGGCTTGATCGTCTCCGGGGAGGGCGATTTGGAGACGGCGGTGACGGACGCGGGGCTGGTGGCCGACGCGGTGAACAGGGCACGTGACCTGCAGAACCGCCCCGGCAACGACCTGACGCCGACGGCGCTCGGCGAATACGCCCGCGCGTTGGGCGAGGAGGTGGACGGCCTGTCGGTGCGCGTTGACGGACGGGCGGAGTTGGTCGCGCGCGGGATGGGCGCGTTTGCGGCCGTCGCGCAGGGCTCAGAACAGGAGCCGGCGTTGATCACGATCGCCTACGAGCCCGCGCAGGCGGATGCGATCCCGCCCACCCGGCCGACGCTGGGCCTGGTGGGCAAGGCGGTGACGTTCGACAGCGGCGGCATCTCGCTGAAGCCGGGGGCGAAAATGGCGGAGATGAAGTTCGACATGTCGGGCGGTGCGGCGGTGATCGAGGCGATCGGCGCGATCGCCCGTCTGGGCCTGCCGCTGAAGCTGGTGGCGGTGGTGGGCGCCACGGAGAACCTGCCGAGCGGGCGGGCGATCAAGCCGGGGGACATCGTGACGGCGGCGAACGGCAAGACGATCGAGGTGAACAACACCGACGCGGAGGGCCGGCTGGTGCTGGCGGACTGCCTGTGGCACGCGATCGGCGAAGGGGCGCAGCGGGTGGTGGACCTGGCGACGCTGACGGGCGCGGTGATCATCGCGCTGGGCTCGACGTACGCGGGCTTGATGAGCAACGACGACGAGCTGGCGGCGGCGCTCGCGGCGGCGGGCGAGCGCACCGGCGAGATCGTGTGGCGGCTGCCGTTGCACGAGGAGTACGGCGAGCTGATCAAGGGCAAGTACGGCGACCTCGACAACGCCCCGGAAGGCCGCAAAGCGGGGACGATCGTGGGCGGCACGTTCCTGTCGAACTTCGTCGGCGACACGCCGTGGGCGCACCTGGACATCGCGGGCTCGGCGTGGGAGCTCGATCGCGCATACGTGGGCAAGGGCGCGTCGGGGTACGGGGTGCGCCTGCTGGTGGAGCTGGCGCGGTCGTACGTCGATTGAATATTAAGATTAAGGGACCGCTACCGCGGTCTCGCGCTGCGCCCACTCGACGACCGCCTGCGGGCGCTGCTCGGGCACCCAGTGGGCGACGCGGTCGAGCAGCTCGACCTGCAGCTGCGGCTGGCCGGTGACCGGCCCGGCAGGCGTCCCGCGCGTGACGGCGTCGGCGCGCCCGAGGATCAGCGTGGTGGGCACCTGCAGCTTGGCGTGCGCGTAGCGGCCTTTGGCGATCGGCAACAGCTCGCGCGTGAGGAACGTCCTGTACATGGCGACGGTGACGGCGGGCGGGATGTGCTCGGCGAACAGGTCGACGTCGGCCGCGTCGAGGCGGTCGCCAAAGCGCCCGACCTGCAGGATCCGGCGGACCATGGGGTCGGCGACGCGCGGGCCGACGAACGGCAGGCTGATCGGCCCCTGATAGCTGAGCAGCACCGCGAGCCGGCTGGGGCTGGCGTTGACCCACGGGTGCGGGATGCACAGGGCGAGCATGCGCTCGAAGCGCTCGGGGGCGCGCAGCGCGGCGAGAAAGCCCGTCCATCCGCCCCAGTCGTGGCCGATCCAGCTCACGCGCTCGATGTCGAGCGCGTCGAGCAGCGCGAGGAGATCCGAGGCGAGCTGCTCCTTCGCATAGCCGCCCGCCGGCGCCTCGCTCCAGCCGAAGCCGCGCAGGTCGGGCGCGATCACGCGAAAGCGCTCGGCGAGCGTGGGAAGCACGTGGCGCCACTCCCACCAATGCTGCGGCCAGCCGTGGACGAGCAGCAGCGGCGGGGCGTCCTCGGGCCCGGCGAGCGCGACGTGCATGCGCAGGCCGCCGGCGTTCACGTACTCGTGTGCGACGCCCGGGAGCTGAGGAGGCTCGCTCGCCATTCGCAGGACTATACGCCCCTCCCGGCGGGCCCTGCAGGCGCTTCACGGCACCGGGGATCGAGCTCGTCGGCCCCATCTGAATACCCGCGGCTACATCAGCTCGGCCAACCACTCCCTGCCGCCGCCGGCGATCTTGGCGTGCATGGCCGTCGACTGGCGCTGCATGTCGGCCTGGGTCTTGATTTCCCACGCGCGTCGCTTGCGGAAGTTGTTGCGCCTGACGAGCCGGCCGACCACCGGGGCGCGCGGCGGCGGCTTGAACGTGGGCAGCTCGGCTGAGCGGACTCTGGTGAACAGATCCGAGCGAAAGCCGGCGCCGTGGTGGTAGATGACGTCGCCGTAGATGCCGTAGAACACCTGGTCGAGGTTCTTGGCGTTCGTGCGGAGCACCTGCACCCACGGGGTGTTCGTGATCTCCAGCTGGCGCAGGAGGTTGGCGCCGACGTCGGTCACGCGCTCGCCGTTGTCGTTGCGCCACACGTAGCCTGGCGACCAATCACCGGGGATCCTGCGCCACGCTCCCACGGTGGTCACGCAGAAGCAGGGGTGGGGCTGCTTGTCGTCGAGGTTCTCCGCCCTGCGCACCGCCATCAGCGGCGCCTTGGCGAGGCTCGCGTCGATCAGCGGCATCGGGTCGGCGATCGGGAAGGCGTCGCCGTCGATGAACATCAGCAGGTCGTCGTCGGCGGCCTCGCGCGAGATCTCGATCGCGAGATGGTTGAGCTTCTCCGGGTGGTTGCCCATCTGATCGACGACGTGGTCGAAGTGCGAGCCGTACGACGGATCGATCTGCGCGAGCGAGGTCCACGTCTGGTAGGGAACGGAGACGTGCTCGCGCAGATAGCGCGTCTGGATCTCGATCCAGCGCGGCGACTGGAAGTGCACGGTGGCGATGTGAAGCACTGTTCGGCCTGCTCGACGGGGCTTGAGAGGAGCGGCGAGGAGTGTACTGGCTGCTCGGCCGCGGTCTGGAAGAATGCGCGGCCGTGGACTTCGAGCTCTCGGACGAGCATCAGCTGATCCGGCGCACGGTGAGGGAGTTCGCCGAAGGCGAGGTGGCGCCAGTGGCGGAAGAGCTCGACCGCACGAAGTCGTTCCCCTACGAGATCGTGGCGAAGCTCGGCGAGCTGAACCTGATGGGCATCCCGTTTCCGCAGGAGTACGGCGGGGGCGGCGGCGACACGCTGGCGTACGCGCTGGCGGTGGAGGAGCTCACGCGCGTGGACTCCTCGGTGGCGATCACGCTGTGCGCACACACCTCACTGGGCACCCAGCCGATCTACCTGTTCGGCTCAGAGGCACAGAAGCGCGAGTGGCTGCCGCGTTTGTGCTCGGGCGAACGCCTGGGGGCGTTCGGGCTGACCGAGCCGGAGGCGGGGTCGGACGCGGGCAACACGCGCACACGTGCGCGGCTGGGGGACGGCGAGTGGGTGATCGACGGCGCCAAGCAGTTCATCACCAACGCCGGCACCGACATCTCGGGGCTCGTTTGCATCACGGCGCTCACCGGCGCGAACGGCGGCGGCGAGGGCGGCGCGGCGACGCGCGAGATCTCGAACATCATCGTCCCCAACGGCACCCCCGGCTACACGCAGGGCGAGCCGTACCGCAAGATGGGGTGGAACGCGTCGGACACGCGCCCGCTGTCGTTCGCTGACTGCCGCGTGCCGGAGGACAACCTGCTGGGGCCGCGCGGCGCGGGCTTCAAGCAGTTCCTGCACATCCTCGACATCGGGCGCATCGGCGTGGCGGCGATGGGCGTGGGGCTCGCGCAGGGCGCGCTCGAGCAGGCGCTCTCCTACGCCAAGGAGCGCCAGGCGTTCGGCCAGCCGATCTCCAAGTTCCAGGCGATCCAGGCCAAGCTCGCGGACATGTCCACGGAGATCGCCGCCGCGCGCCTGCTGGTGCACAAGGCGGCGCTGGAGAAGGACGCCGGGCGCAACTTCACGCTCACGGCCGCGCAGGCGAAGCTGAAGACCGGGCGGCTGGCGGTGCGCTGCGCGGAGGAGGCCGTGCAGATCCACGGCGGCTACGGGTTCATCGAGGAGTACCCCGTATGCCGGTTTTACCGCGACGCGAAGATCCTCACGATCGGCGAGGGCACCGACGAGGTGCAGCAGATGGTGATCGCGCGGGCGCTCGGGGCGTAGGCGTCACGCACGCCTGCGTTACGCAGTGCTGCGTAACGCATTGCTGCGTACGCTTCGACGCGAGCGGGCGCAGGGAGGACATCAACGCAACCTTGGAGCGGCTACTCGAGCTGCCGGGCCAGCTCGCCGGCGAGCGGCCACCCGTACGCCACCCAGGAGTTGTGCTACTTCCTGTGGCAGGACACGCCAGCCGGCGCCACGGCAACCGCGGAGCAGGTCGTCGAGGCCGTGGTCAAGGTGCTCAACTCCAAGCACGCCCACTTCAGCCTCGCGTGGGAGGACGCCACCCCGCACCAGCGCCTTCTGCTCAGAGCGTTGGCCGAAGAGCCCGGACATCCGATCTCGGCGGATTGCCGTCGCCGCCACGCGCTGCCGGGAGCGTCGAGCGTACAGCGAGCGCTGGGCGGCGTGGAGAAAGCGGAGCTCGTCGGGCGTCGGCGCGGCGAAGCCTGGATCAGCGAGCCCTTCCTCGCGCAGTGGGTGCTTTTGAACGACGCATAGGCACGGACGCACGCGCGTTACGCAACCTTGCGTTACGCGAGGCTGCGTAAAAACGGGATCGCTTCACCCGCGCGTCGGTGAGTGAAGATTCCAAGCCGCCAGGCTGTTGCTTGGGCGCGGAGTGCGAGCGCGGGTCGGTGGACAACTCGGCCTGCTGCGCGTCGTCCAACTCAGCAGTCTCCGTCCCGACGACCGAGACGCTCACATCTACGCGATTGCGACAACCCGGACGCTCAGCGTTGTCGGGCAGCTTGGCGAGAGCGGAGGTCACCTGGCCGGCAGTGCTCGATGGAGCGGCATCCTGGGCGCGTTCACCGTACTGGTTGCACCGCCACGCCACCGTCGCATCAGCGTGCTAGCTACTTTCGGGTGGCGGGCGGACGAAACCCCACACCGCCACCATATGTCAACCACGGACCCACAGTCAAGTGAGAAATGCAGGCGTGTCGTGCCCGTCGCCACACTCCGAGCACCGTGCCGGCGGTGCCGCCCTCGCGGCATGCGAGCGTCTGACTAGTCGATGAAGGCGCTAGCGCGTCGGACGACATCCAAGCGTCCGGCGGGCGAAGGCGGTGGGACTCGGCAGGTCATTTACGGATAGCGGCCGTGCAGGCGCTTGTGGGCCCGCTCGTAGACATTGCGCGTCCTCTCATTGGCGGGGTGACGCTCGCCGAAGGCGATCAGGTTCCAAGCGAGGCCGTCGTCAGGCTTCTCGATGAGTTGGAACACGAATCCGTAGGGCGCCTCCGCGGCGCCCTGCTTGCTGAGCGGTACGTAGAGCTTGCGACAACCTGGCAGTTTGGTCCGGTCTGGCCCGTCTGCCTTGCAGCGCTTCCAGTCGAGCTTTGTTGTACCGGCTTCGATTGTCCTGCGAGCCCTCTGCGCCTGCGCTCGAGCAGGCGACCGAGGACCGTAGCGCTCGACCTCCTCTTCCCACTCGAGCGAGCCGAACTCGATCGAAACGGGTGGCGGGCCGCCCGCCGAGGTGTCTGGCACCACTAGCCCTCGTTGTCGTAGGGCACGTCGGCCGAGAGACGCTCGAAGTCCTCCGCGGAGGCGGCCTTGGTTCCTCGCTGCGTGTGCAGCTCCGTCGCGGGGGTGATCGACGGCTCGATCGTCACGCCGCCCTCGCGATCTGGGACGACCTCATAGCGGCGTCCCGCGATCTCCACGAGCTCGCCGACTTCCACATCGAGTCTCTTCGCGGCAGTTGCCATGGATCAATCGTAGCTCCGCGGGCGGGCGAACACACAGGCGCGCGTGCGTTTCTCCTGGCCATGACCACTGCACACGCTCCCGCGTCAAGCCGGTTCTGGTATGGCACTGGGCTCAATCCATGAGCAACGGGAGCAGGATTGACCCGCCCGCGGTGCAGAAGATCATCGCGGTGATGCGCGAGGCCGGGACCGGCCGCCACGGCGCTCGCCTGCGTGCACCGATAGTCGTGCTCTGGCGCGGCGGGCTTCGCATCCAGGAGGCGCTTGCCCTGAGCGAATGCGACCTTGACCCGCAACGCGGCTCTCTGCTGGTGCGCAACGGCAAGAGCGGGCGGCGCCGCGAGATCGGCATGGACACTTGAGGCTGGGAGCAGATGCGGCCGTGGTTGACCGCGCGCGTCGAGCTGCCGGTAGGACCGATGTTCTGCGCGATCGACAGGCCGACACGCGGGCGGCCGTGGTCGAGTGCTGCTGTCAGGAGTGAGTTTCGTCGCCTGGCTGCCCCAAGCCGGGGTTCGGCGGCGGTTCGCACCGCACCAGCTGCGCCACGCGCACACGGTCGAGCTTGCGCGCGAAGGAGTGCCGCTGAACGTCATTCACCGCCAGCTCGGGCACGTCAACCTTGCGACGACCTCCATCTACCTGCAGGGGATCGACACCGAGGAGATCATCGCGGCCGTGAGCTCACGCCGAGCGCCGATGATGCCCGCCAGCGCCCGCCTGCAGTTCTGAAGACCAGTCAGCGAATACGGGAGCCGATTTGAGGCT